>Ga0209816_1003142_pt1 | contig 11435 bp, 10 predicted proteins | sample CoawatmetaG01DNA_FD_187509 | JGI IMG/M metagenome (GOLD analysis project Ga0209816, IMG submission 187509) | Marine microbial communities from the West Antarctic Peninsula - Coastal water metaG017-DNA (SPAdes) (version 2) | ecosystem: Environmental > Aquatic > Marine > Coastal ... | reverse complement strand
TTTTATAACTATTATTAGAGAAAATATTATTCATTTCAAACTTACTCATTCAACGGTGACCAATTGAATTTTCTATTCAATTCCAGTCTAACCAAATTAATATAAGATAAAGGATACAGTATTCGTCAACAGATGATTTACTGTCTTATCCAGTTTATGAAAGAAAAGTTATACTCTTATCTTAGAGTTATTACAAAAGTGCAAGAAGAAGAAGGTAACTCAATTGAAAACCAAAGACATTTAGGCTAAAAGATCTCAAAGTTTGAGGTTAATTACTATATTTTTGATTGACAATTTATCATTTACTTAGAATAATTAATTAAACAATATTTGATATAAAATAGAATGAAATTTATAATGTTAATAAATTCTTATTTATTTATTTCATCTTTAATTGAAGGGTAAAAATGAGCAATTTTGGTTCAAGTTATATTGGTTGGGATACAGATAGTCATTTTAAGGAGTTTGATTCTTGGAATAAAAGATGTGACTTGGATTTTAATTATGCATATGGTTGTTTCTCTGAGCAACAATACCTTCTAGAGTCTACAAAGATTATAGAAAATCCTGAAATAGTTGATATTGGTTCTGCAACAGGAACAACTTATAGGTTTTTGAGAAATAAGATTGGATCTTCTGGGTTTTCGTATAAAGGTATAGATTTATCTATGCCAGCAATTGAAAGAGCAAGAGGTTTATATCCAGAAGTTAATTTTTTAAAATCCAATGGAGAAAGTCTGCATGAAATTCTTCGCTCAAAATCTGATATTGTCTATTCAAGGGATACAGTTCTTCATCAAGAAAGCCCCTATGAATTTTTAGATCAACTTCTAGAAATTACCGAAAGGTTTTTGATTATTAGGTTGCGCACCCGTGATCATGGGGATACTGAATTTGATATCTCCAAATCCTGCCAAATGCATTATGACGCTTTCTGGATGCCATATATTGTTTTAAATATTGAAGAGTTGATTGCCCATATTAAAAAAAACAAAAATGTTGTTAAGATTAAAATTAATAGATCTTATGAAGTTCTTGGGGGGCATAATAATCGTTTTTTACCTAAGGATCTATATTTTAAAAAAACTAGAACAGCTGAGACTTCTATGATGATTGAGTTAGATTCTAGTAAACAAGATGGTGATATAGAATTAATCTATGAAGATAAGATTCAAGGGCATCAGCTGATAAAAAGAAATCGATGGGGGTATAAAAATGTAATATTTAGATTGATTAGTAAATTAGTTAATAAACAATAAGGTTTATAACGTGTAAAAATTATACTTATCTCTACCTTAATTCTCACTATTTTACAGAATGAAAAGTTATTCAACAGTGACCGAATGAATTTGTATTGTACCCTGCAAGAAAAAGTTATCCCATGTCTTGAATTCACAATGGAATTCCAATCCAACCAACTCATTTACCAAAAAGAATACACTAAACGACAACAGATCATTTATCTTCTTATCCATCATCTTCTTGAGAGAGAACGGTGGGGTTACAAGAACATATCACAATGGTTAAATAAGAGTTCCATATTGACCCATACAGGAAAGAAATGGCTCTCTTCATCGGTTATCTCAGTCTTGAAGAAAACATGAAAGAGATCTAGTGAATGAACAGATCAGAAATCAACATTTTCCAAGTAAGGTCTCAAAGTTTGAGGTGAATTACTATATTTTTGATTGAATAGAACATCTGACAAAGTCATATTTGTAATAAACTGGAATATTCTTTAATTGGAGGTAGGTATGGATAATGAATCAACTAAGATACTTGAAAAGATTCACACTAGGTTAGGATGGATAGCAATTTGGTTATTCTTATTGGTTTGTGTTGTTGGAATTAGTTATTAGGCCAGAATTGATGGTATTAGGTACCTTACGAACGTTGGAAAGATATCTCCATTGAGCGCGTCATTATCTTTAGTTAGCAACGTTCATCAGAATTTGGGTCAATGTTTCAAATAAAGGCCATTTTCACACAATTTACTCCAAGTAATGAGATCTTGTAATTTATTTAAAAATAGTAGAATAGACCCTTACCATCCAACATAATTTAATCTTCTATATAGTATAATAGCCCGAAATTAAATTTAAAAAAATGTTCATAAACTTAAAAAATTTAAAGAACGCCCTAAAAAATTACTCAAAAGAAGCTCCATTTGATCACTGTGTGATTGATGATTTTTTTGAATTAGGAATTGCAAAAAACCTTGAAAAGGATTTTCCTGAATATAATTCAGACTTTTGGTTTAAGCATAATAATGCCATTGAAGTAAAAAAACTTTCTAATAATTGGAATATTTTTCCTCCAACTACATATCAAGTATTTAGTTTTCTAAATTCTACTAAATTTATATCTATATTAGAGAAAAACATTTCTATTAATACTAAACTTTATTCTGATATAGGTTTAAATGGTGGGGGTTGGCATATCCATAAGCAAGGAGGAAAATTAAATACTCATTTAGACTATTCAGTCCATCCAAAATTAAATCTCCAAAGAAAATTAAACATCATTGTTTATCTCAATTCAAACTGGGAGAGCAGCTGGGGAGGTTCTTTAGGACTTTGGGGAAATGAAAGTCCAATAAAACCTGGAAATCTGATAAAAACTATTACTCCAAAATTCAATAGGGCAGTTCTATTTGACACTACTCAAAATAGTTGGCATGGTTTACCTGACCCAATCCAATGCCCAAAAGACGAATATAGAAAGAGTATAGCGATCTATTACCTTTGCGATTTACCTCCTAATATAAGTAAAAGAGGAAGGGCCCTTTTTAGTCCAACTGAAAATCAAAAAAACGATCAAAAAGTCCTTAATCTAATTAAATCAAGATCACTAATTAAAAACCCTAATAAAGTATCTTATTAGTATTTAACATTATGATTAAACAAAAATTAAAAAATATAATCATTGCTCTAGTATCTTTAAATATAAATTTTTTATTTAAGTTAAAGTTTTTAAGAAAACTGTTTATTTTCAAAAGTTTAAGTTTGCCTGTCCCCAGCTTTTATTTTAAATTACACTCTTTGGCGATAGAAAAAATATATGGATCATCAGTTAATTTAGCTACTGGTACAATTCCTAGAGATCTTTTGAATGAGTTGCTTTCACTTCAATCAGATATTGGCATCAAATCAGTTGAAGAAGTTGCAAATGAGCCTACTGGAGAACTATTAGTAGATGAATTTGATTCACAGACTCTTGCTGGTATTAATGATCAATTAGAAATTTATCCATTACATAGTCTTTCGCCACAAAGCTTAATTATTCAAAAATTACATAATGAGCTAAGAAAAATGTTTAGTGTCTATATCAGCTCACCATTTATATTTGTTAACACCAGAATGTGGGGCTCAAAACCGAATTCAAAGCTAATGGGGTCAAATTTAATGCATACAGACGGCTTTGATCCAGGTCACCAAAAAATTATGATTTATTTATCTCCAATGGATCTTGACCATGGTTATCTCAAATTTGAAGACCAAGAGATAATTAATAAGCCTCCTGGTACTGCAATAACTTTTTGGAATTCAGAGCTTAGTCATGCTGGAGTTCCAGGTGTTAAGCATACAAGAATATCAATTGAGGTTACAATCATGCGTTCATTTATTGATCGGCCTCAATTAAATAAAAGTCAATTTTTTGGAAGACATCTACATTATCCTACTTTAGCTTACAAATTATTTAAAAAATCATGAATAAAGCGCTAATTTCAGTTGTAATACCTGCATACAACTTACCTGAATATACTGCAAAAACTATCGATTCTATAATGTCTCAGACCTATCGGCCAATAGAAATAGTAATTTCAGATGATAATTCCCCCATTAGTCTAAAAGCCCTAGTAAAGGCAAAACAAGACAAATGCGATGCGGGAATAAATATAAAATATTTTAGGCAACAATTAAATCTTGGGTACTACGGGAATTTACAGTTTGTTCAAAATGAAGCTGTTGGTAAATATTTTTTAATGTTAGATCATGATGATTGGCTAATTGATAATGATTTTTTTACAGAGTCAATAAATGCTATGGAGAGTAAATCGGACTGTTTTATTAGCTTCTGTAATTCACTATATGAAAAATCAACACATCCTTTTTTAGATATCTATTATGAAAATTGGCATTATATAAATGGTGGCGCTTATATTAAAAATAACCTATTTAATGACCTCACTCCTGCTCGAGGTGCTGTAATAATGCGGCTTGATAAACTCAGGGATCTTAACTATAAAGATTACTTTATTGATAATGCTTCTGCAAAAAAGATAAGTATCTATCCTGACGAGGCGTTTGTATCAATTTACCTTCTTGCCTCTTTAGGTTCTGTTGCAGTATCAGGCCGAATGGTTAGTATAGAAGGTGAGCCAATTGGAAGTAACTCAACAACTATAGAGTGGGAAAGTGAATCATTTGGGATTAAAGCATTCGCTCAATACTTTAAGTTATACGAGTATTTCAAAAAAACTAATTTCCATGAAGGAGTTGATGCTATATTTCAAAATTTTATAAATATTCATCTAGTATCTAAAATTAATATTGCTTTACTTCGTTACTTAAAATTTCAAAAGTTAGCCATAGTTTTTATGTCAATCAGTTTTTTAAAATATAATATTCGACTCTTATTTTCATTACCAAGAAACCTATTTATCAAGCTAAAAATCTTGGTAACAGGAATGATTCGTAAGATTTTTAAATTTTAAATAAAACTTGCAGTTGAGATAATTCCCACTATTTGTGAAACTCAAAGTACTCTTTATTGTAATCTTCGATTCTTATATCTTTATCAGTCCATGAAATTATGCCTGCATCAGAAGTATCAATGAAGTCCACAAAGTAATTGAGTTTATCCACTACTATTAACCCCTTAAAATATTCCAATTATTTTCATAAGTAATTGATTAAAAAATATAGTTGACGTACAAAATTCTAATATTGCAAGAGTATCAACCTATTTTTACAAAATATGACAAGCCATATAACTAATTGAAAAGTTGAAACAAAAAATAATCCAAATGGGGATACAAGAATATGATCTACTTGTGTTGTACCGTTAGATGATGGAATGATGACATCATGAAACCTGCGGTAAAGTTTTTTTATCTAAACTAAACCGTAAATTAAATTCTGTTTTCTGTTCCCCAATCCATCCTTTAAACATAAAAGGTATTCTACCTTCTACCTCGATAGGGCTCCATACGGAATCAATCGACAGTGACCGAATGAATTTGTATTGTACCCTGCAAGAAAAAGTTATCCCATGTCTTGAATTCACCATGGAATTCCAATCCAACCAACTCACTTATCAAAAAGAATACACAAAACGACAACAGATCATTTATCTTCTTATCCATCATCTTCACGATAGAGAAGGGTGGGGTTGCAGAAAGATATCACAGTGGTTGAATCAGAGTGGAATAAAGACCCTTAGAGGGAAGAACTGGTTCTCTTCATCGGTTATCTCAGTCTTAAAGAGAAAACATGAAAGAGACCTAATTAATGAACAGATCAGAAATCAACATTTTCTAAGTAAGGTCTCAAGGTTTGAGGTTAATTACTTTATTTTTTTTAATTAAGTTATTAATTAAGAAAAGAATAACTTCTATATAATTAAATTTTAGTAGAAATTATCAATTAAATATGATTAAGCTGATTAAAAATACTTTATTGCCTGATAAGAACCTTTCTACATTCCCAAAAACATCATTAATAAAAAAATTATCTTTGTTGGATGTGGGGGCAAGAGATGGAGTCGGCTATCCTTGGAATAATGCTAAGATTGAGAATCTTAATGTGATACTTGTCGAGCCTGATCCTGAGGAGGCTGAGTTATTAAGTAAAAATCATAAAGGTGATATATTACCTTATGCTTTATGGAGCAAAGAGACAGAGCTTTCGCTAAATATTAATAATGAGCCAGGAACATCATCTGTGCTTGAGTCAAACATGCCCTTTCTTAGTCAATTTGAAGACAGTCAGCGTTATGAATTAAAAAATAAAATTAAAATAAACACGAGAACTATTGATAACCTGCACAATAGTGGGGAATTAGTTGATGTAGATTTCATGAAAATGGATATTCAGGGTGCTGAAGTTGAGACGATGAAGGGTGGTGTAAACTTTTTGAAAAATAATTTAGTAGGCCTCGAGTCAGAAGTTTTGTTTACACATCTTTATCATAATCAACCTTTATTTAGCGATATAGAAGTTTTTGTGCGTCAAGAGTTAGGGCTGGAATTATGGGATATTAGAAAGACTTATTGGAAATACAAGCAAAGTTGCTACAAAAATCCGACTAAGGGTCGATTAATATTTGGAGATGCTTTATTTTTAAGACCTATTTCAACACTCGATACTTGGTTACTCGAAATGGATAGTGTTAAAGCAAAATCTAAACTACATATGTTGATTACTGTCACATTAGCATATGGTTACTTAGATTATGCTGAAGCCATATTGAATGTTGGTTTTGTTGATAAGTACCTTAGTAAAGGAGACAAACAAATATTTATTGAACATATTAGGAAATTACATAAAAGCATTTATCCTTTTAAAAATGGACTATCTCTGTTGTATTTTCCGTTACAAATCCTTGCAAATTGCTTTAAAAACACTCATAAAGGTTGGGCCTCTAGTAGTAGCTATCACTTAGGTTCTCGAAAAAAAGGTTTCTTTTGGCTTTAATCATAATCTTATTAATACTTGAGTAGTGAAATTTACATCAAAGGTGATGATTAAACTATCAGGATTTTTTTACATGAGGGAAGGGTGGTCGAATGTCCTCAATACTACTCCACTGTAATGGAGTAGTATTGAGGACATTCTTAAAATTATCAATAATTTAGTATTAAGTCCTTATGTAAATCTTGCATTTTTTTTTGAAAAGCAATTTTTCCTCTACTTATATTTTTTTCCCAACTATTGGGTGCATTTTTGTCTGCATTGTCAGATATAAATTTAAAGCATAAAAAATTAATTTTTTTCAATAGGCAAACTTTTGCAATAGCATATGCCTCCATATCTACTAAATCAGTAACTATTGTTGGTTGTTGACTTACGAAATTATCACCAGTACCAATTGACAAATCACCACTTCCAAAAGAAATATTTGAAATATTGTCAAAGGGTGTTTCACCAATTTTAAAACCTAATTCAGAGGCATCCATATCTCTCTGAAAAAATTTTGAAACCTCATGAAGACCAGTTAAGTTGTTTTTTAAACTTCCAGCAGTTCCATAATTTATAATCAATTTTGGTGAATATGCATTAATCACCTCAATTGCTTTAAAACATGCGTTAATTTTGCCAACTCCTGTGTATTCAACATGAAATTCTTTTAATGAATCCTTAGGAAGTTCTTCTTCAAGTGCGACTAATATTACAATATCTTTCATTTGCTAATTAATTATAAGATTATCCTTTTAATATTAAAGATTTGTAATGTCCTCAATACTACTCCACCGTTACTGATTTTGCTAAATTCCTTGGTTTGTCAACATCTGTCGCTTTAATAAGTGCAACATGATAGCTAAGTAATTGAAGCGGAATTGTAAAGATAATTGGAGCCGTAATTCTTCCTAGATTTGAGGTAACTGGGATTACTTCCATTGCATCCATGGCTTCTACTTTAGAATTTTCATCTTCAAAGACAATCATTTGAGAGCCTCTTGATTTTACTTCTTGTAAATTAGACTTTAATTTAACTAAAAGCTCATCATTCGGTGCAATTGCAATTACTGGCATGTCTTTGTCTATAAGTGCAATTGGGCCATGTTTTAATTCTCCCGCTGGGTATGCTTCAGCATGGATGTAACTAATTTCTTTAAGTTTTAAAGCTCCCTCCATAGCAATAGCATGCATTGTGCCTCTACCTAGAAAAAGCGCACTATTTTTATCTCGAAAGCGTATAGCTAAATTTTTAATTTGGGCTTCTTGGAGTAATGCTTCATTAACAAGTCCTGGCAAACGCTTTAGCCCATTAATAATTCCTTTCTCCTGCTTTTTATTTATAGATTTCTTTAAACTACCAATGGAACATGTTAGTAGCGCAAGAGCAACTAACTGTGAAGTAAAGGCTTTTGTACTTGCTACTCCAATTTCAGGTCCAGCATGAGTTAAAAAAGTTAAATCAGAGTCTCTGGTAAGGCTAGACTCTGGAGAATTAGTTATACAAAGAGATTGAATGTTACTGTTTATTTTTTTTGCAGCCTTTAAGGCCTCAACTGTATCAGCTGTTTCACCACTTTGTGAAAGAGTTACAAAGAGAGTGTTATCTAATAGGATAGGCCGACGATATCGATATTCACTCGCTACTTCGACATTACATGCGATTTTAGCTATATCTTCTAACCAGTATTTTGCAACTAATCCCGCGTTATAACTTGTGCCACAAGCAACAATCTGAACTTGCTTAACTTTATTAAATATTTCTTTAGCATTATGTCCAAAGGCTGATATAACTACAGAATTATTTGTAATACGTGATTCTAGAGTGTCTCTTATAGCTTGAGGTTGTTCAAAAATTTCTTTTTGCATGAAGTGGTCATAATTACCTAAGTCTACTTGACCCATTTTTAACTTTGAAGTTTTAATTGGGCGCTTCACTAAATTACCATCTAGATCATAAATAGTGACATTATTTATCTGTACTTTAGCAACATCCCCCTCTTCTAGAAAGATAAATTCTTTAGTTACAGATAAAAGCGCCATTTGATCTGATGCAATATAATTTCCATTCTTACCAATACCAATTACCAGAGGAGAACCCTTTCTTGTAGCAATAATTTGATCTGGATATTTAGATGAAATAACTCCTAATCCATAGGACCCAGAAAAAGATTTAATTGCTAGCTGAACTGCTGAAATTAAAGTGCTACATGATTGCATAGCAAAATCAATCGCATGCGCGATAACTTCAGTATCAGTCTCAGAGGTAAATGAGTAGCCTTTATTTACCTGATCATTTTTAAGCTCAATGTAATTTTCAATAATGCCGTTATGAACTAAGCTTACTGAATTCATTGATATATGAGGATGAGCATTAAGAACAGAAGGCTCACCATGAGTTGCCCAGCGAGTATGGGCAATTCCAATATTTCCATTAATTTTTAGATCTCTTGCTTTTAAATTATCTTCAAGATTTTTAACCTTACCAACTGACCTTGCCCGATTAAAAGTATTATTCTTTGATAGAACTATTAGTCCAGATGAGTCATAACCCCTATACTCTAAGCGATTTAATCCCTCTAATAATAGCGATGTAATATCTTTATTTGTAACGCCACCAACAATTCCACACATAAGTACTTTCTAATACAATAATGATTAGTATTATAGTTAATAATCATTTTTGAGCTATTATTAATTAGACTTAAAGTTCTTTCAATACTTTAATTATTTCCTATGAATTTTAAGGGTTTCTAAGCTAAATCAACTTTTAGATTATAATAAAGCACATAATGAAAGCGGACTTACATAATCATTCTTACTATTCAGACGGTGTCCTATCGCCAAGTGAGGTTGTTAAGTTGGCCAGCGAAGCAGAGTGTGATTTATTTTCATTAACAGATCATGATACTACTGATGGAATTGCTGAGGCTCAATTAGAGTCGAATAAGTTAAATCTTAATCTTATCAATGGAGTTGAAATTTCTGCATTTTGGAGAAATATGGCTATTCATATATTAGGCTTAGGTATTGATATCAATAATGATATTTTACAAACTGGGCTAGAGCATAATCAAAAATTACGAAAAGAAAGAGCAGAAAAAATAGCTCTTAGTCTTTGGCGCTCCGGAATTAAAGATGCACTAGAGAAAACACAAAGTTTTAGTAAAACAGATATGTTGACCCGAACACATTTCGCACAGATGTTAATCAGTGAGGGTCACTGTAAAGATATGAAGGCAGTGTTTAGACGGTATTTAACAGGTAAAAAACCTGGCGGCGTTCGAGTTGAGTGGGAAGATTTTGATGAGGTCGTAAATTGGATCCATGCAGCTGGTGGTAAGGCTTTTATAGCCCACCCTTTTAGGTATCAAATGACTCATACAAAAATTAAGACTATGCTTAATGATTTTAAATGTGTACTAGGTGATGGTTTAGAAATCGTAACAGGAACAAGTTCGGACGAAGAAATTCAACTTGGAAATCAATGGGCTGGTAAATATAATTTGTTAGCTACTTGTGGCTCTGATTTTCATGGATGGCCAAACCAAAGAGTTCGTATAGGGAATTTAAGAGATTTACCAGATCCTGAAAAAGCTTTTTGGAGATACTTATAATGTCAGAAATAGTTAATATTCATCCTGAAAACCCTCAGCCTCGACTAATTAAACAAGTCATTGAGATTATGAAAAAGGGTGGGGTAATAGCTTATCCAACAGATTCAGGTTACGCTCTAGGCTGCACTCTGGGTAATAAAAAAGCCATGGATCAAATTATTAATATTAGAAAGCTTAGTAAAAGCCATCACTTTACTTTGATGCTTAAGGATTTGTCACATGTTGGCGAATATGCAAAATTAAATAATTCAAGTTTTAGGCTTATGAAAAAATTATTACCTGGTGCATATACATTTATTTTAGAAGGCTCAAAAGATATCCCAAATCGTTTATTAAATGGAAAAAGTAAAACTATTGGAATTCGAGTTTCAGACAACCCTATAGTTCAGTCGATTCTTGCAGATTTAATAGAGCCATTGATGAGTGTTTCTTTAATAATTAAAGGTTTTGAATTTTATAATAGTAATGATGTTAAAGCTGTGCTCAATGGATCTATTGATCTTGTAATTGATGCAGGACACTGCCCACCAGAGCCAACGACAGTAGTTGACCTATCAAGCGATGATTTTCTGATCTTAAGAGAAGGAGCTGGTAGTATTGATTTTTTAGGCTAGTAGTGCTTGTTTTTATAATGTAATTACAATATAATTACATTATGGCAAAAATAATTAAAATTGGTAATTCACAAGGAATCAGAATTCCTAAACCAATAGTTGAGCTAGCTAATCTAGAAAATATAGAGTTAGATTTTGTTGTTTTGGATAGCGGCTTACTTATTACTCCTGATAAAAACCCCCGTATAGGATGGGAGAATAGAACTAAACAGAATGAGATAACTGCCAATTGGGAGTGGCTAAAAAATTCATGAACCGCTTTGATTTTTGGCTGGTAATGAAGAATCCTGAACATGGAAGGGTGGTTGATAACCTCGGCTTATGCGTAATTGTAACTCCTGAAGAGCTAATTGACTTACCAAGCCTTATGGTGGCTCCAATGACTACTTCGAGTGCAAGCCTTCCAAGTAGAATAGAGTGCTATTTTGAGGGCTCTAAAGGCTATATTATGGTTGATCAGATTAGAGCTGTAGAGAAATCTAGCTTCATAAAAAAATTAGGTGAGCTTGAATTAGATGTTCAGG
>Ga0209816_1003138_pt1 | contig 11440 bp, 16 predicted proteins | sample CoawatmetaG01DNA_FD_187509 | JGI IMG/M metagenome (GOLD analysis project Ga0209816, IMG submission 187509) | Marine microbial communities from the West Antarctic Peninsula - Coastal water metaG017-DNA (SPAdes) (version 2) | ecosystem: Environmental > Aquatic > Marine > Coastal ... | reverse complement strand
CGTAGAATATATGACGCCCTATTTTCTTTACAGGAACGTAACTAGTACTCCAGTAAGGGTCGACAAAATCAGCATGGTACCACAATGCATTAGTTGGTATAATTTTCTTTACATCGCCTCTAATAGAATCTTCGGCAATTTTAATACTGTCCAGCCATGACTGCATGTTGGCTTTAATAACTCTACCCTTAGTATCAGTTAAGAACAATGTATCAGCCTTACCATCGCAGTACCAACTAAATTGACATTGGTTTTTAATAGGCACTAATCTGTTGTGGTGCTTTAACCACCATGTAGAATGTCTTGCTTGATACACTACACCACATATAGTATTTGGATAGTGTGAGCTGTCAACTCTATTCATAGTAACATTAGCAACAGCAATCATACCTGTTAAAGATTCGCCTCTTGCTTCGAAGTAAATATTCTTAGCAAGGCAATGCATCTCATCGACATCAATTTCTAATATTGCTTGCTCTGGGTCAACTTGTAACGCAGGTATCTCAATAGTGTATCGTGTTTGTGTATCGGTAGGGCTTGTAATCGAATTAATGGCTCCTACAAATGCCCAAACACATAAGCCAGCTGCTGCGGCTGTTATCCAATGATTCATCTTCAAGTCCTCCATTTACATTAGCCCTAGGGCGTCGATCTACTTGATGAGCTGAATGCTCGATGTCATCTCTGTATACTTATCGGCAATTTCTTTCTGAGTTACAGCGTATGTTAATACTGTACTCATGTTAATATCAACCTGTTTAGGTTCAGCACTCATTAGCCATGGAACCATGCCTATGCCTTGTTGCCCTGGTGCTAGTACTACAACTTTACTTAAAGTAAGGGTGTCGCCTTCGCTTTTCTCAAAACGTGCTATCAGTTCTTCGCCTGATACTAACTTAGTTGTAACTACTTCGCCACTTTTTAATGGTTTATCAAATAACATATATTCCTCTGTAACTACTTCGCCACTTTTTAATGGTTTATCAAATAACATATATTCCTCATTTTTTATTTGTATAGTATATTATATACTATGTTAACCAAATGTCAACACTTATTTGCGGCAAAATTACCGTCTTTACTGCATTTTCTTTTAGATTTGCTTAAATAAAAGCGTTGGACAGAACTATTGAGTCTAGCAAGTTATAAAATAATGCGTCCCTCTTAGAATACGCTATATAGTTCCAGGAGAACACAATGACTGTGCCAACATTTTTAGTAAGAACAACAGGGCCCTGAATGTTTTACTAACACAAGAACACATCTAACAGATGGAAGGTCTAACCTCGCAACTGTTGCATAGCCTGTAGTCTATCATAACTATCTCGGCTTCCATGGAAATGAATTGATCTTGCATCAGTTAAATTGATTTTATTATGTTCATAATCTAACTGTGCGTTACCTGCGAGCATTTGATATGCTAACCAAGGTTTAAGTACGTCTGTTAATTTAATATCTTGCGAAAACATCATAGCATTATAAATTATTTGTTCGCTATCCCATCTATCAGGATTCCAATTCTCAACCATCTCTATGCCTAGGTCCCAAACACTTTGGTCCATATCTTTTGGATAGTATCTAATACCGCAGTTGAAGAAATGATTAAACTGTACATTGTAATGATCGTCGCTTGTAAATACTGGGTCACTTAGATTGAACATTGAAAACTTAGCAAATTGCTCAAAGTAGTTTACATCTTTTACAAACAACACATCTAAGTCAGCATAGAGAATGTTATGCCCTTCCTTCCACAGTTCGTAGATCTCATAAAAGTTTATTTTAAATACATCTCTAATATTGTCTGCGTTACCACGAAACACTTTTACTTCATCTAAATCTTTTATATATTGTTTAGCACTAGCAACACACAGTTCTTCCATTGCTGTGTAACTTTTTTCTAAATCGATTTCATTGGAACGATCATCATACCATTTAGTATGATCACTAAGTGTATAATTCTTTAACACTAATATGTTCATATTATTTTAGCTATTGTGTTTGCTAAGTTTACAAACCATTTAGCGTCATGTCCTTTAGTTGTTTCAGCGGCAGTACCTAATCGAATGCCACTTGTTTCTGTAAAACTTCTAGGGTCATTTGGTATGCCGTTTTTGTTTACAGTAATACCATTCGCCTCTAACATGTTCGCGGCATCCTTACCACTTACACCTCTGTTAGTTAAGTCAAGTAATATTATATGCGAATCTGTGCCGTTTGTTAAGCAGTTAAATCCATTTGCTGTAAGTTGCTTTGCAAATGCCTGAGCATTTATAACAACATCTTTTGCATACTGACTAAAAGACGGAGTGTTTGCCTCAATAAAACATTGAGCTTTAGCGGCAATGATATGCATCAGTGGTCCGCCTTGTGTTCCAGGAAAGATTGCACTATTAATACGTTTAGAGTATTCTTCGTTATTCCACAATATAATGCCGCCTCTCGGACCTCGTAATGTCTTGTGTGTAGTTGACGTAACTACATCTGCATAAGGTAGCGGACTTAGATATGCCTTGCCTGCAACTAGTCCACTGTAGTGTGCCATGTCAACTAATAACAATGCTCCTACTGAATCAGCAATATCTCTAAACCATCCCCAATCAATTTCACGTGGGTATGCACTAGCACCAGCAACAATCATCTTTGGCTTATGACGTTCGGCTAACATTTGAACTTCAACATAATCGATGTAACCATCATCGTCAACACCATAATGATATGCTTGGTAAACCTTGCCTGATATATTTGGCTTACTGCCATGGCTTAAATGTCCACCACTTGCTAAATCCATGCCAAGTATTGTATCGCCCGGCTTTAAGAATGCTTGGTATACTGCTGTATTGGCATTAGCACCACAATGCGGTTGTACATTAGCAAAGTTACAACCAAATAACTTCTTAACTTCTTCGATTGCAAGGGTTTCTATTTCGTCCATATGGTCGCAACCGTTATAGTAACGTGCTCCTGGATAACCTTCTGCATACTTGTTAGTGAACACACTGCCTGCTAGATCCATTACTGCATCGCTGGCATAGTTTTCACTTGCAATTAATTCAATTGTGTTGTCTTGCCTTGCTGTTTCTTTTTCTAATATATTACTTATTCTTCGGTCCATTCTATAAATTCTCGTTAGCTATTTTATACTATATTCATTGCTTGGTTGTACAGTTGTTCACTAGCTAAGTTCTTAGCCTTAGCTTCACACTGAATATCAAACTGTGACCAAAAGCTCAATGCCCATGTATTGGCTTTCTCATTAGGGAAATAATCTGAATGAGCTCTTAACTTTTGTTTCTTATGACCGCGTTCAAGCAGTCCCACAATATCATGCATATCAGTGTGGGTATTGTCAGTAGCAGGTAAATGCTCATCACGACTGTAACTATAATGCATAGCAGGGCGAACTCCACGCCAACTGTCGATAACTTCTTTAACTCTGTCGTCCTCCGGCTGTATATATTCTTCATTCCTAATCCAGTGATGGTGAATATCTAGTACGAGTGCTAAGTGATCTTTCAACTTGAGGCTTTCATCTAAGCCATGGCACATCTCGTCATTCTCGATAGTAATAGTATTTAGTGCCTCTGGTGATAGCCTAGGCAAAACTTTGATAATGCCATCTGCACCCTGTCGACCTGAGATGTGTACGTTAATCTTAAAGTCTTGGAACTGTTTGCCAAAGCCCATCATCCTTGCCATGTCTGCATGGTACTCAAACTCTTCGATACTGCGTTCAACTACATCGGGTCTGTCACTAGCAAGTACACAGAACTGACCTGGATGGAAACTGATACGAACATCTTTGTCTCTAGCAAGCTGACCAACTTTAGCAAAGCCTTCTTCTAACAGTTTTTTGTTAGTAGAGTCTTGCCATACATGTTTCCAGTTTGCATGTGTAGCAGCTGGTAACTGATTGCTACCCAGTCTAACCATTCTACGATTTTCAGGTAAGGTACTGACATAGTCAATGAGGTTGTATGCACTTTGCATATTGTGTGTTGCTATATCTAGCATACGATCTTCTGCTACAGCTTTTTCTTGTCTGTTAAGCCACGTAACTGTGGTCTGTCTTTCAGTGAAATTTTGCTGTATTTCTTTAAGTACTTTTGGCTTCTGTGTCTGGTCAGGGTCCATGTACTTACAGCAAAAGCCGATACGTTGTATTGATTGATCAGTCATATATTACCTACCTAATGTAAAAGTATTATTATAAACGAACATGCTGGGTATGTCAAGCAATTGGTACTCCGTGGGAGAATCGAACTCCCGTTGCCGAGATGAAAACCCGGTGTCCTGGTCCACTAGACGAACGGAGCATAAATTGGAGGGATGGGTAGCAGTAGTTTGTTAGTACTTTTATAGTGTGAACTCTGCAAATCGTTCGCTACCCTGTCCCTTACCCGAGTAATAAAACCCCTATTATATGCTAGTTGCAAACGGCACACTTAGGGATTGACCCAATTTACGAAATACCATTGTTTGCAACATGTGTGTATTATACTACTAACAGGTATTCAAGTCAACCTATATTTTACCCGATAGTAAGTCTATTGCCTGCTGTGATTGTTCAGCAGTAGGAACATTATTGTCTACGGGGTTCTCAAACGCCTGCAGTATATGTATTGCTTTACTGTATAGCTCTTCTACACTGTCTGCAGACATTATAACAGTAGTACTGTCTACTATAGCGTATTTGTTATCTATGAACATTATTTGCATATACTTACTTATAAATGCGTTAGTAATGATATGACAATTTCTGACTAGCTCTTTTTAAAAATTTGATAAATATATAGAACATAACAACAACTCTATCGTAGGAATCAATTTGCCATGGCAGACATAAAAAAATACAATTTGAAAGGCGTAGGCGCTAATGTAGAACTTGGTAAACAGGGTTCATATATTAGTGGTACATCAGACGCAGTTTCATTCTTTAACAATACAGATGCATTACAAAAAGTAAGCATTGCTGATGCTACTCTAGCAGGGCATGCTATTACTAAAGCACAACTTGATGGTGTAAGTGGTGACTTAGTACAGCATTTTACTACAGAATTCGACTATACTACTACATCAGTTAATTTAGCAACTGTATCATCAGGATCAAGGGTCATCGGCGTAACAGTTGATATTCCTACAGCATGGACAGCTACTAACAACACTGGAACTTTTGTAGAAATTGGTGACACAGGTAACCAATCAAGATTCTTAGGAACAGGCGGTGTAGACATTAAAACTGCTGGACAATACCACAATCAATATCAATATGAATACGATTCAGCTGATACATTAGAATTAACAGTAACAGCCGGCGATGCAAGTGCTGGTGTTGGTTCAGTTAGTGTAATAGTATCAAATGGCATTCTATCTGTAACAGATTACGGTGGCATTCAATCATCAGCTGATGTCAATAGCGACCTCGGTAACATAGCATAAAGGATATAGTATGAAACAATACAATGTTAAAGGTGTTGCGTCAACTGTAGAACTAGGAAAGCAGGGACCTAAACTAGTAGGTACTGCTAACTCCGTAGCACTACAAGACAAAGACGGCAATGCTGAAAACTTAACCATGGCGGCAGGTACTGATGCAGAACATGCTGTTACTAAAGCACAGTTAGATTCAGAAACAGGCTTCCGAGTAATGACAGTTAACGAAACTGTTACATACGACGGTGGTTCGCAGTATCTATTTACTGCAAAAGCAGATACCAAAATATTAGGTACAATGATTGAAAAAACTGCAGGTAATTGGGCAGGTTATGATAGTGCTACTAACATCACAATAGGTGATACTAGTGACCCTAGCAGACTGTTTGATTCAGGCTGGTCACCAGATGGTACACAGTCTATTGGTCATTTTAGTCATAAGTATGCAGCTGACACAGCTATATATGCGTATGTCACGCAAGGCAATGCTACAAGCGGTGGTGCAAGAATCAGAATTAAGCACACCGGACCTGACTTAGATCAATCAGCGCCTTAATAGACTATGAATATTTCCGATATCACAAAATCTACAATCGTAGAAACTAGGCCACAGAAGCCAAAGACTTACGGTGCTCGTAATCCAGTTGCAAAAAATATTGAAAAGTTCAATAGACCTGCAACACACATGGACAAGAAAAAAGAAATGAAGAAGAAGGGACCTAAAATCCAAGTGGACGAAGGCCCTTTAGTTCTACAAGGCGAGCATGGATTAACGCAATTTTTAGATACTTTCTTAGCCACATGGAAAAAACAAACACATACCGAAGAAGAATATGCAGACTTGCTACGAGTATTAGGCAAGAACGTTAAGTTCGATGGCAAGAAAGTTATAATAACACAAATAGAAGAAGGCGCTGTTATGAAAACAGTAGGTGCGTTAGCACTAGTAGCAGCATTAGGATATGCTATGCCATCTGCTAAAGATAGCCCACTAGGTAAAGAACTGCAATTAGCCGCACAACAAGGCGATGCTGTAGCAGAATATCATTTAGATAATTTAGATCTTTATATGGAAGCAGGTGATCAACGAACAATGATTAACTTAAAGTTTGCATACATTGAAGATTCGCCAAGAGAAGATGTTAAAGCATACTTAGCCAAGAAGGCAGGCATCGAAGAAGGAAAGAGTCCTACTAGCATGGATTGCTGGGACGGTTACAAGAAGCAGGGAACTAAAGCAGGCACTGGCAAAAATAAAGGCAAGAAAGTAAACAACTGCGTTCCTAAGTAACAACTTAAAGGAATATATCATGGACACACTTACAACATTGTTCTCAGATAGAACATGGATTTACACTGCAATTGCAGGAGCATTATTAGGTGCAGCTTTTCTAGCATACTTTAAAGGTACACATGCAGGCATTTGGTGTTATAGTAAGTTTGATGAATTATTAGACTTCTTGGTACAACGTTATAACTTAACCTGGTTTAAACAAGACGAGAACGCATGGCGTAAACGCTACCCTAAAGTAACTGCAAAAATAGACGACATCGAATCAAGACTCGCCTCCCTAGAAAACAAAAAAAAGTAAAACTCTCCAATACTAATGATAAGTAATACATACGATAGCCTTTTCACGGCATATTTTGGGGATTAAAGAATGGGATTTAATAATAGAGTTCATCGAGGACCTGTTTGGGCAGAAGAACCGTTTAAACACATAACTCACGAATTTTGGCCTGATCTTAGCAAATTAAGAGCAGAAGCAGAAGCAGTTAGAGATTCAGACGAACATAGATTAGTTGTGCCTGTGCCTAACGGCAGAGACGATGTTGACGATGTGGTATTAGACTTCCAATTTGTAAGTGACCACACGCCAGTACTACAACAGCATTGGGTAAACTTTCAAGATTGGTTTGGAGAAACTGGTGCAGCATATTGTCAGTATTTTTATATAGATGCAAATGCAGAGTACGAATGGCACAGAGATAATGTTCTGTTAGATATTGCGTATGATCCGAGAAAAGTTATTGAAACTACTACAGCAGAAATACCCGACAAGTATAAAGTTGAAAAGCAAACTAACTTTCCTGTACAATGCGCCATTAATGTAGTATTAACAGACGATGGTTCAGAATGTGAGTTTATGGATTTTGGATCGTATAAATATACGGCTGGGATATTAAACACATCTCATTTACATAGGGTTTTCCCTACATCACAAAGAATACTAGCAAGGATTTCTTTTTTGGAAATGATATATGAAGAAGTTGTCCACAGAGTTAGAAAACTAGAAAAGAGGAATAAAAAATGAAAAATTGGATTAAATCAAGATTAAAAGAAAGAACAAGTTGGGACGGTAGCGTTCTGATAGCAGGCGGTATTGTAATGATACTAGCACCTATAAACCTAATTGCATACGGCATGATCGCATATGGCGTTTGGACAATTACAACCAAAGAAGGATAATGGCAAAAGCAGCAAACCGTAAAAATAATAAGTCGTTAATAAACGGCACAGGTAGAAAGTGTACATCAATTGGTATTGGTGGTAGAGGACGCAAAGTAAAAATTGCTACGTCTACTATGAACAAAAGTAAAAAACGTTGTATGTCTATAAGTAGGGGGCAAGGATAATGCCAACTAAATTTAAACAAAGTGCATCAACAGTAAAACGTGGTACTAAAACAGTAGTAACAGAACACTATTATATTAGGAACACACCTAAAGAAGAATTGATTGACTATCTTAATAATGGCCAAAAGCCAAAGATAAAACAAAAATGTTCAAACGAATTAGTTCGTAGAGGTATACAAATTGTGTGGAAGGACAAACAACCTGACGCATAAATTTGTATTTAGAAGATAAATACAATTATGAAAATACATGATATTATTAACGAAGTTAGTGACTTTAAAAAACGTGAACTAGAATACGAACTTAGACACGAAGAGCCTAAGAGAGATCCTAAGAAACGTAAGCCTTACAACCCGAAACCAATTAAACGTGCTGAAGAAATTGAAGAATCCTTTGATTGTGACAATGCGTTTTTTGAAACATACGGTTGGCTAGACAGCGAATCACTTGAAGAAGCAGAATATCAAGGACGTACAGTTAAACTAAACAAGCCTATGCAAGGCGATACTAAGAAGTTTAAGGTATACGTCAAGGATCCTAAAACAGGTAATACTAAAAAAGTAAACTTTGGACACGGCGGAAGCAGTGTTAAAGGTAAAGCAATGCGTATTAGGAAAAGTAATCCTAAAGCAAGAAAGAGTTTTAGAGCCAGACATAATTGCGATAGTCCAGGACCAAAAACCAAGGCCCGATACTGGTCGTGCCGGAAGTGGTAAGAGTTAAAGAGCCACAAAATCCAGTAGAAGGTGAGTGCAGCTTGGACCAATACGGCGAAGTAGTCGTATTCAAAAATGGTATATGGCAACGTCCTGTCTGAACGTTTATACATACTCGGAATGATTGCTTATAAGTAATCTCCCCCTATAAATACAAACATGTTACTAATTAATGAATTTAAAAGACCTGCAAGGTTAAATCTATATGATGCTCCTGAAGATTATTTGAGCTTACAACGTGAAGATTTTGACCTTTGTGATCCGCATGGGTTCAAACTTAATGCTGCCGAGACAGCATTTTATAAAGCAAATAATAGAACTGTTAATCCAGGATTTAGTGCCGAAGTAGATACACTTATGTACGTGGATTGCGATCACCCAAATGAGCCTCACTTTAGTGATAGGTTCGAGCTAAGTCATAGTTATACACAGTATCGGTGTAACTACAAAGGTAATGCATATAAAGCAATACAAGAACATGCTAACCGTAACATTCATCAAGCTAGAATATTACTACAACTACGACCTAAATGGGGTATAACTTTTCTATTATATGCTAAAAGTAGTTGTGATACTATGTTCGAACTGTTATCATTAGACTACTGTTATATATCATATACTGATTTTAATAATTCAGCAGATAAAATATGTAATAAACTAATGGAATTAGATTGGGATAATTCTGCAGACAAAATATGGGATAAATGCGAAGAATGGGAATTACTAAGTCTATACGAGCAACGACAATGGAAGTGTAAATTATTGTTAGGATTAGATACTCACTATTCGCATATTACATCACTTAAATAATGGATATATTATCAACTACAATACAAACCGATCGTCTCCAAACTGAGATGGATGCGTTTTTAAGTCATTATGACTTTTGGGAGTTAAGGCAAGTATCTCTTACTAGTTTAACTGGCGAAGATGATTGGACTTGTTCTGTAGGTTCAGCACTAGCATTACCGAAGCCAGAACGTGTGTATAGTCAACTAAACAAATATTTAGAAGGCACATACATGGGCGAACTCATCAAAGAATACAACATGTATTATAGATGGCGTCTACTACATATTCCAGCAGGGCAGTGCTACAGTGTACACTCAGATGCTTATACTAGTAAGGTCAATAAACGAATACACATACCAATAACAACAAACCCTGATGCATACTTTTGTTACTACGGCGATAAGCCAGCAGACGGGCTCGAAACAACTGTAAAGTATCATCACATGCCGCTAGGTAGTGCATACGAAGTTAATACATCACAGTTACACAGTGCTATAAACTACGGCAAAACATCTAGATACCATATGGTTGGTGTTAGATATACAAAGTAGATAAATAGTAACATGAAACAAGTAATCATTTATCCAGGAAGATTCCAGCCAATGCTTTCGCATCATGCAGAAGTATACAACCAATTACAGAGTCAGTTTCCAGAAGCTGATGTATATATTGGAACTAGTGATAAGGTAGAAAGTGGTAAATCACCGTTTACTTTTGCAGAAAAACAGCAAATAGCAACAGCACACGGTATTGATCCTAGCAAAGTATTGCAGGCAAAACGTCCTTATCACAAAGATGATTACCCATTCGATGAAGAGAATACTGTTATTATTTTTGCCGTAGGTGAGAAGGATATGGATAGATTTCCGTTTAGTAACGTTAATCCTGATACAGATCTTGACATGATGGTGAAAGATAATTCGAAACCAAAGTACTATCAGAAGATAAATACATATAGAACTGATCCAAAGCCAATGGCTGAACGTGGATACATAACACTTGCTCCTACTATATCAGTAGACAATGAAGTTGCAAGTGCTAGTGCTTTTAGAGATGCATTAAAAAATGCTCCAGATAAAGAAAGTGCTGAACAAGTATACACTAAGCAATTTGGAAACTTTGATCCAAAAATATTCGAACTAATATACGGTAAAATTACAGGGCAAAATGATATGAATGAAGAACTAAATAACATGAGAAAACTTGCAGGCATGCAGCCTCTAACAGAGAGTTTTGACCCAGCAATGGAACCAGACAGTGAATCAACTATGTTTGACGCTGCCATGGACGCATATGACGACCACGGTGAAGATGGTCTAGCACAACATTTAGGTATGAGCTCAGACGAGTTTGACTCAGAGCTTAATGAACTAGGTGCTCACAAAGGTTTACATGCAGATGATGACCGTGACGAACTAGTACAACTTCTTGTACAAGATCTTATAGACAACAGAGATGTAGAGCAACACGAAGCAGTTGAAGAAGCAGAATACAAAGAATGTGAAGCATGTAAAGGCGAAGGCTGCGATCATTGTGGCGGCACAGGCAAACATGCTATAGAAGAAAAAGCGCCTACCCATTATGATTTAGAACAAGCATATTTTAGGATTTATCAAATGACAGATGAGATTGGCGATGAAGCACTAGATCAAATGAATGAATATGCTCCTAAGTTCTCAGACGCACTTGAAAGAGCAGAGGGTGACATAGAAGATATACCAGCAGAAGAAATCCCAACATATATGGCTGAGTTAGACAATGCCGCATTTGAAATGGGTGCACCTGAGCTTGAATCAGTACAAGAAGCTGAATTAAATAATTTAAGAAAGAGAGCAGGACTTGAAGAAAAAGAAGGCGACGATTGT
>Ga0209816_1003137_pt1 | contig 11440 bp, 10 predicted proteins | sample CoawatmetaG01DNA_FD_187509 | JGI IMG/M metagenome (GOLD analysis project Ga0209816, IMG submission 187509) | Marine microbial communities from the West Antarctic Peninsula - Coastal water metaG017-DNA (SPAdes) (version 2) | ecosystem: Environmental > Aquatic > Marine > Coastal ... | reverse complement strand
GCCAAGCTGGTTAAGGCACATGGTTTTGATCCATGCATGCGAAGGTTCGAATCCTTCCTCCCCAGCCAATATTAGAGGACAAACTTTTGAATAATAAAAGCTTGATGGTTTTTTCAGGAAATGCCAACGAACAACTTGCAAAAGAAGTAGCCAAACATTTAGACATCAAATTAGGTAAAGCTTCCGTTGGAAGTTTTAGTGATGGAGAAACGATGGTTGAATTATTGGAGAATGTTCGCGGTAAGGATGTTTTTATACTCCAATCAATAAGTCACCCTGCTAATGATAACTTAATGGAAATTATGGTAATGGTTGATGCCTTAAGAAGGTCTTCAGCTGCAAGAATTACGGCGGCCATACCTTATTTAGGATATTCAAGACAAGATAGGCGCCCTAGATCTGCAAGAGTTGCAATTACAGCTAAAGTTGTAGCGACAATGCTTACAAGTGTAGGTGTTGATAGGCTCTTAACAATGGATCTTCATTCCGATCAAATTCAAGGTTTTTTTGAGATACCAGTCGATAACATCTACGCTACTCCAGTGCTGCTAGAAGACCTTGTGAAACAAAATCACGAGAATATGGTAATAGTGTCACCGGATGTTGGTGGAGTTGTTAGAGCTCGTGCTTGTGCAAAGATATTGGGCTCAGATTTGGCAATAATAGATAAGAGAAGGCCAAAACCAAATGTATCAGAAGTGATGAATATTATTGGCGATGTTCAAGATAGAACTTGTATTATAATTGATGATATTGTCGATACAGCTAATACTCTGTGTGAAGCCGCTCTTGCTTTAAAAAAACGTGGTGCAAAAAAAGTAGTCGCTTATGCAACCCATCCTATATTTTCTGGCGATGCAATAAATTCTATCAATAATTCTGAACTTGATGAAATTGTAATTACTGATACAATTACGCTTCATGAAAATGCACAAAATACTAAAAAAATCAGGCAATTATCGGTAGCTGGGCTACTAGCAGAAACGATAAGAAGAATTAGCCATGAAGATTCAGTTAGTTCCTTATTTATGGAATAGGTACATTAAAAGTAAGTTAATAAAGATTTAATTAACTATTAGGCCTGGTCGCGGGTCTATTTTTATTTAGGAGCTGTTAAAAATGAAAATTGAAATAAATGCAAAAATTAGAGAGTTGAAAGGTACGGGTGCGAGCCGCCGTCTTCGACATTCAGGAAAAGTCCCTGGAGTCCTATACGGTGGGAAAAATGATGCAATGAGTATAGAGTTGGATAGTAAAGAGTTATTTATGCAATTTAAACATGAAGCTTTTCATGCCTCTATTCTTACTTTAAATTTAGATGGGAAAAAGGAGCCGGTACTTCTTAGGGATTTCCAAATGCACCCAGTAAGAAATAATATTCAACACATTGATCTTCAGCGCATTGATGAGAATAAAAAACTAAGCGTTAAGATACCATTCCATTTCTTAAATGAAGAAATTGCTCCAGGGGTTAAGCTTGAGGGCGGTATTGTTTCCCATATAATGGTTGAAGTAGATATATCATGTCTTCCTAAAGACCTACCAACCTATATTGAAGTTGATTTAATCAATTTAGCAATCGGAGATTCAATCCACCTATCAGAAGTAAAAGTGCCAGAAGGCGTTGAATTAGCTAATTTATCTGAAGATAATGATCCAATCATAACGTCTGTATCTAGGCCTAAAGTTGTTGTTGAAGAAGTTGTAGCAGCTCCTGAAGGTGAAGAAGCTCCTGAAGGTGAAGAAGCTCCTGAAGGTGCTGAAGGTGATAGTTCTAGTAAAGATGGAGAAAATTCTGATGAGTCAAGTAAAGACTCTAAAGAATAACCCTTTTATCAGAAATTTAATTTTAGGATTATATGGATTCTAATGGCTGGGATAAGGTTATTTGTTGGTCTTGGAAATCCTGGTGATAATTATCAAACTACCCGTCACAATGCTGGTTTTTGGTGGGTAGATTTTGTTACTGAAAATCATCGTTTATCTTTAAAAAATAGTTCGAAATTCTATGGATTACATGGAAAATATTCAGAAGATAGTGAGTACTTTTTTCTAAAACCAAGTACATTTATGAATGATAGCGGTAAATCTGTTGCTGCTTTATCCAATTATTATAAAATTAAGCCAGAAGAAATACTCATTATTCATGACGAACTTGACTTATCTCCAGGAAATACTAAGTTAAAGTTTGGTGGTGGGCACGGTGGGCATAACGGAATAAAAAGTATATCCAGCTTACTTCAAACAAATAATTTTTGGCGCTTAAGACTCGGCATTGGTCACCCAGGGGAGAAAAGTTTGGTCCATGACTATGTTTTAAATAAACCCCAAAGATCGGAAAAAACAGCTATAGAGGATACAATTTTTAACAGTTATAAAATTTTTTCATTGTTAACAACGGGTGACTTTGAAAAAGCAATGCTAAACCTACACTCAAAATAATACATTAGGATCAATTTATGAAATGTGGAATTGTTGGTTTGCCAAATGTTGGAAAATCGACCCTATTTAATGCTATAACTAAAGCTGGGATAGATGCAGAAAACTACCCATTCTGCACTATAGAGCCAAATATAGGCATTGTTGAGGTTCCTGATCTTAGAATCAAAGCTCTACAAGATATAGTATCCCCAAAGAAAACCCAACCAGCCACTGTAGAGTTTGTAGATATTGCAGGTCTTGTTGAAGGCGCCTCTAAAGGGGAAGGTTTAGGCAATAAATTCTTGGCCAATATAAGAGAGACTGATGCAATTATGCATGTTGTAAGGTGCTTTCATGACGACAACATTGTTCATGTTGGCGGTAAAATAGACCCTTTATCTGATATTGAAGTAATCAATACCGAGCTAATACTTGCTGATATGGAAACTTTGGACAAAGCAATTCAAAAAGAATCTAAAAAGTCTAAATCAGGTGATAAAGAATCAATAGCGCTTCTTGATGTGTATAAAAAAGTTGAAGTAATTTTTAATCAGGGTAATTTAGCAATCCACTTAGATTTAAGTGTTGATGAGTTGATTTTAATTAAACCACTTTGCTTGATAACAATCAAGCCAATGATGTTCGTTGCCAATGTTGATGAAAATGGTTTTGAAGGTAATAAAAATTTAGATGCTGTAATTGCTTATGCATCTAAAAGTAAGATTCCAGTAGTGCCTGTAAGTGCAAAAATTGAATCTGATATATCTGACCTTGAAGATGACGAGAAAGAAATATTCCTATCTGAAATGAGTTTAAATGAACCAGGATTAAATCGTGTTATTCGCTCTACTTATAACTTATTGGGCCTCCAGACTTATTTTACGGCAGGAATTGAGGAAGTTAGGGCTTGGACAGTTAAGACTGGTGCAACTGCCCCTGAGGCAGCTGGAGTTATCCACACAGACTTTGAGAAAGGATTTATTCGAGCAGAAGTAATTTCATACATCGATTATATTGAATGTAACGGGGAACAAAAATCAAAAGACTCAGGAAAAATGAGGCTTGAAGGCAAAGATTATGTAGTAAAAGATGGGGATATAATGCATTTTAGATTTAATGTCTAATATCTTTGACTTTACAAGTTGAAAAAAAGTATAATCCACGGTATTTAAATCATATGGTGATGTAGCTCAGTTGGTTAGAGCGCAGCATTCATAATGCTGAGGTCGAGAGTTCAAGTCTCTCCATCACCACCACTTCTTAAAACACTGACTGGTTTAATTAAAAAAAATGAAAATATTCAGAATTATTAAAAGTGTTTTATCTGCATTTTGCGGAATCCAATCAAACAATAACTTCCAAAAAGATGATGAGTTTATTGAAAATAATGGAGTTAAATATTTCTTAATTATTGGCTTTATTCTTGTTCTAATTTTAGGTTTTTTGTTATCTTTTCTAGTAAACTTTATTCTCCATTAAAGTATTTAGTAATTAAGTTTTTTTATAAGGTGTTCTCTCCTCTAATTCATCACTATATTCATTAATTCTACCCAGTTCGTCATTTAAAAAATTACTTATCGCAACTCTAAAATCAGGTTGAGCAATGAAGTGATTAGAGTAAGTATCAAATGGCTTAAACCCTCTGGCTAACTTATGCTCTCCCTGCGCACCTCCTTCAAAATATTTTATTTTGTTTTCGATGCAAAATTCTTGTCCCTGGTAGTAACATAATTCGAAATGTAGCCCAGAAAAAAATTCTAGCGCTCCCCAGTACCTTCCGTAAAGACTATCTTTACCAATAATATTAAAAGCGCTGGCTATTCTCATACCATTTTTTTTTGCAACTACTATCAATAACTTGTTTGGTATATTTTGTACTAATTCATTAAAAAAAGATTTTTTCAAGTAAGGTGTGGAGTTATGTAATCGATAAGTTTCACAGTAACATTCATAAAAAAAGTCTATGTCCTCACTATTAATATATTTACCTTGCTTTCGCTCTATACTAATTCCATTTCTTTCAATTTTTTTTCTTTCTTGTTTTATCTTCTTTCTTTTATTATGGGAAAGAGTTTGAAGAAATTCATCGAATGTTTGATATGAATTATTATGCCATTTAAATTGAACGCCCTTTCTTGATAGCCACCCCATTTTATTAAATAATTCATGATCTTTTTTATCAGGGAATAAAATATGACATGAAGATATTTTATATTCTACTAAAATCTTCTCAAGCGCCTTAATCATAGCTTTCTTAACCTCGATATCATTTGCTAACAACCTTGGACCAGTTACTGGTGTAAAAGGGATAGCAGATATCATTTTTGGGTAATAATTTAAACCATGTTGCTGAAAAGCATCTGCCCAGGAGTGATCAAAAACATATTCCCCATACGAATGCTCCTTTAGAAAAATAGGCATAAAGCCAATAATTTCATTATTATTTTTTGCAACAATAGGGAACGAAATCCAACCAGTATTATCACCAATGGATTTTGATTTCTCCAAAGCTATAAAAAAATTTATATCTAAAAATGGTGAGTTTGTGTCTAGATGGGTGATTATTTTTTTTAACTCGCTATAGCTAGAGCCTGAGATTATTTCTATCATGGGAAATCGATTTTAATTCAAAGACGAAGAAATTAAAAGCTATAGTTTTTTCTTAATTAAATTTTCTTCTAAAGAGGCTGCTGGATCTTGTTTTTTCTTATCTAAAGCTATGGTATTTGAATCTTGATTATATTTTCTTTCAAAGTCTTTTGCTAGTATTGCAATCTCGTCTAGGGTGATAACATTATCATTATCAATATCAACGTCTCTGAACATTCTTGCCACCTGAGGAAGGCATTGAGTTACCTCAAAAACATCTAAAGTCTTATCTGCATCTGTATCGCAAGCCATAAATCTTAACTCAACACTATCGAGCATGGCCCTTCTGTTTTGTTCGTAGATAGCATTATTCTTATTTTCAGCCCTTGAATACTCAGCCAAAGCATCTCGAATTTGATCTAAATCGCTTAATTCATAGACTATTTCAGAATCAACCGAATTCAATTTATTTGACTTTACTTCTGCAAAGACATAATTCGAAACAAAAAATACTAGTATAAACAACAGCTTATTTTTTAACACGATATTCAAATATATATTTTATTACTTTTAAAGTTGGTTAGTTAGTGTGCTATTCAAATGTTAATCGAATATTACAAAATATACTAAAATTGTAACAATATTGTTACTATTAAATAAGGATTATAAGAGTTAATATTATAAAATAATTTAAATTTGAGTATTTTATGAGCGAAAATCAACATGTTCTTGCATTAATAGATGATGACCCAAAGATTCTTGAGTTAACAGCTAAATACTTAAGAGATCAAAAACTTACCATATACACTGGAAAAAATGGTAAAGAGTTAGATGAAATTCTAAAAAAATATGCAGCTGATTTAATTATCCTTGACCTGATGATGCCTGAAGAGTCGGGATTACAAATATGCCAACGCCTAAGGGTAAATGATGTTTTAATTCCAATTATAATGCTTACTGCAAAGGGTGATGAAGTAGATCGTATAGTTGGCCTAGAAATGGGTGCTGATGACTACCTTCCTAAACCTTTTAATCCAAGAGAGCTATTAGCTAGGATTAATGCGATTATTAGGCGCAAAGAAACATTTTCTGAAAAATTATCTACAAAATCAATAAAGTTTGGTGATTTTCTTTTTAATATTCAAAACCGTAACCTATCAAAAGATGGGAAAAATATTTCAATTACAACGGGTGAGTTTAATTTATTAAAAGTTTTTACGGAAAGGCCGAAACAGCCTTTATCTAGAGATCAGATAATGCAACTAGCCAGAGGAAAAGAGTTAGATGTTTTTGATCGAAGCATAGATGTTCAAATATCAAGAATAAGAAAGCTAATTGAAAAGGATCCAAATAATCCAAAATATCTTCAGACTAAATGGGGCTTTGGTTATATTTTCAACCCTGATGGTGAATAAAATTTGAATTTCTTACCAAAAAAACTTTTATCTAGATTTGTTCTCCTTATAGCAACACTTTTAATTGTTAGTCAGCTAGTATCACTTAAAATATTTGATAATTTTGAAAGGGAACCGAGAGCAGAAGCTCTTGCACAAGAAATTATTACAATAGTGAACTTTACAAAAGCAGCTCTTTACGCAGCAGCCCCTTCAAAAAGAATTCAATTATTTAGAGAAATAAATGATATTGGCGACATCAAAATATATGCTGCTTATCCTTTTGAATCGATTGAGCCTATTCCTGATGATCCGTTCTTAAAATTAGTAGTTGAAAAGATAACCGCTAGAATCCCTTCAGGAAGTTTTGTTGTTATTAATCATTATGATATTCCTGGTGTATGGGTAAGTTTTGAAATTGATGGTGAGATGTTTTGGGTAGCCGTTCCAAGACTAATAACTGATAGGCCATTTCCTTGGCACTGGATTGGTTGGGGAATGGTAATCGCAATACTTGCAATTTCTGGTGCATATATCACAACAAAAAGGATTAGTCGGCCCATTAACAACCTAATAGATGCTGCTGATAAAATTAGAAATGGGCATAGTGTAGATAAACTTCCTCTAGATAGTGTTACAGAATTTCGAAAACTCAGTGAGGCGTTTAATGAAATGGCCGACGTTTTATCTAAAGTCAGTAAGGAAAGAAAATTTCTTTTAGCGAGTGTATCTCATGATATTAGAACCCCTCTAACAAGAATAAGACTTGCTTCAGAAATGCTCCCGACCAACTCCTCTTCTTTAAAAGAAAGTCTTGAGGAAGATATAATCGAAATTAATGATATCTTGAATCAGTTTTTAGATTTTGCTAGAGGCTTTCAAGACGAGGCTAAAGCGCCTGTGAACCTAGGTAAATTATTAAAAGATATTCAAACTAAACATACTCGAATGGGGCAGGTTTTTACTTTAAAAAAGAAGAATATTCGAACAGATATTCCTAAAAAACTTTTTATCGATATTCGCCCGATAGCCTTTCAAAGATGTCTTGATAATTTAATAAATAATGCATTTTTTTACTCAAAAGGCAAAGTTATATTAGAGGCCTCACTTCTTGAAGAAAGTTTTATAATATCTATTATAGATAATGGTCCAGGAATCCCTGAGGATCAAAAATCAAAACTACTCTTACCATTTGAAAGGGTAGATGAAGCAAGGGGTAATAAAGGTGGTAGCGGACTTGGTTTAACTATTGCTGATAGAATCGTAAAGGCTCATGATGGAAAATTAGAATTAATAAACCGTCCAGAAGGTGGATTAAATGTAAAAATAACTATCCCGATTATTACAGCTTAAACTAACTAGTTTTAAAATTTTTATTATTTAAACCAGTTTAATTTACTTCTCAGGGTTACAACTGAGCCAATAATAATTAGAGCGGGTGATTTTATTTTTGATTTATTTGTTTTTGATCTAATATTTGAAAGCTCTCCAATCAAAACTCTTTGCTTAGCTGTAGTTCCACTTTCAATAATGGCTATTGGCATTTTCTTTGTCATTCCATGTTGTATAAGATTTTTTACTAACTCATTCAAACTCAATAGCCCCATATAAACGACTAAGGTTTGATTTTCTACAATTAACTTTGACCATTCAAAATCAATTAACCCATCCTTAATATGGCCTGTTAGAAATAGGCAGCTTTGTGCATGATCACGATGCGTTAGAGGAATTCCAGAGTATGCAGCAACACCACTGGCAGCTGTTACTCCTGGGACTACTTGAAATAAAATTTTATTTTTCATTAGGCTTTCAATTTCTTCGCCCCCCCTACCAAATATAAAAGGATCCCCTCCTTTTAGACGTAAAACTTTCTTACCTTGTTTGGCAAATTTTATTAACAAACTATTAATTTTATCTTGGCTTAATGTATGCTGATCTTGCTTCTTACCAGCATAAACTAGATCTGCATCTCTTCTAACTAGCTCTAAAATATCCTTAGAAACTAAATTATCATAAATACAAATATCGCATTTTTGCATTAAATGCAGAGCTTTTATTGTTAGTAAATCTCTTTCGCCTGGACCGGCACCAACTAAAAAAACCTCACCAGTTTTTTTATCCCTCATTCCTAATAAAATCTTATTAAACAGTCTTAAGTCCAATTTTCTTGGAAGTAATATAAGGCTTTGTATGTAGTCGCTTTCAAAGAACTCCTCCCAGAAGATTCTCCTCTTAACCCCAGATTGAATATTCTTTTTAACAATAGATCTCAAGGTGCCAGAAAGCCTTACTAATTCAGCATATGATTGAGGAAGTATTGTCTCAATTTTTTCCCTTATCTTTCTTACTAAAACTGGCGCCTTTCCTCCACTAGATATAGAAACCACTAATGAGTCTCTTTCAACTATAGAGCCCATTGTGAATGAACATAATTTAGGTTGATCGACTACATTGACTAGTATATTTTTCTGTTGAGCATAAGTAGATATTCTTTTATTTGTTTTAGCATTATTAGTTGCCGCTATTATTAAAGTAGGTGTTTGTAAGTCACTCTCTTGAAAACTTTTTTGTAATATTTTATGATTAGGCCCAATTAAAAGCTCTTTTAAATCTTTACAAATTTTCTTTGAGATGATTGTTATCATAGGGTCGGCCTTAAGTAATAGCTTTACCTTACGTAAAGCAATATCCCCTCCTCCTATAACAGTTACAGGCTTTTTTTTAAGGTTTACAAATATTGGGAAACTTTCCATTATAAAATGTTACTCTATTCAGCTGGTTATATACAGTAGCAGTTAAAAAAGTATTAAATAAAGCTATAATTACATTTTTTAAAACTAAAATTAATAAAAATAAATGGATAAAAAAGTATTTATCAAAACTTTTGGGTGTCAAATGAATGAATATGACTCTGAAAAAATTAATGATGTATTAGCAAGTAAAAATAAGCTTGCTCAGACAACTGAACAAAAAGATGCAGATCTAATTGTTCTAAATACGTGCTCAATAAGAGAAAAAGCTGAGGTCAAAGTTTATAGCGATCTTGGAAGAATTCGAAAATTGAAAGAAGCTAACCCAAACTTAAGGATTGCAGTTGGCGGATGTGTTGCAAGCCAAGAAGGGGCTAATATTATAAAAAAAGCTCCCTATGTTGATATAGTCTTTGGTCCTCAAACTATTCACCGACTACCGGATCTTCTTAAGGCAAGAGAGGAAAATGGAAAGCCACAAATAGATATATCATTTCCAGAAATTGAGAAGTTTGATCACCTTCCCGCATCCAGCTCTATAGGGCCATCTGCAATGGTTTCAATAATGGAAGGATGCAGTAAATACTGCTCTTTTTGTGTTGTTCCATACACCCGAGGTGAAGAGGTATCAAGACCTCTAAATGACATCTTAAAAGAAATTATTGCTAAAGATGTAAGTGAAATTACTTTGCTTGGTCAAAACGTAAATGCATACCGAGGCTTAATGGATAATGGCGAGGTGGCAGACTTTGCAACCTTAATAGAATATGTTTCTGAAATAAGTGAAATTAAAAGAATTCGCTTTAGTACAAGCCACCCTAACGAAATGAACGATGCATTAATTGATTGTTTTAGCAATATAGATAAGCTAGCTAAAATGATTCATCTACCAATCCAAGCAGGTTCTGATACTGTTTTGTCAGCAATGAAGAGGAACTATACAACCTTAGAATATAAATCTATTATAAGAAAGCTGCGAAAAAAATGTCCCAATATTTCAATTACGTCCGATTTTATTGTTGGGTTTCCTACTGAAACTTTAAAGGATTTCAATGCAACTAAATCGCTCATGAAAGAGTTAGAATTCGACTATTCTTACAGCTTTATTTATAGCCCCCGACCAGGAACACCTGCATCCTACTTGGAAGACTTAACTCCTCATGAAGAGAAATTGGAGCGCCTACATGAGCTACAAAAAGAAAACGTATATCAGGGTGAGGTATTTACAAAAAGAATGTTAGGCACAATACAAAGAGTTTTAATTGATAGCGTATCAAAAAGAAAGCCTGGAGTATTTCTAGGTAAAACAGATAATAATAGAATAGTTGAAATTAAAGGTGATCAATCATTATTAGATCAATTTGTTAAAGTCAAAATTGATAATATTTTAAACAAAAATATTCAAGGAATAATTCTCAATTAATGAAAAAAAGTTTACAACTTCCTGATGACGACAATTTTAAACTGTCAAATTTATGTGGTCCTTTAGATGAAAATTTAAAGCAAATCAGTACCGGCCTTGAGATTGATATTAGCCGAAGGGGTTCAAGCTTTGTTCTGAATGGAGATAAGAAAAATACAGGTCTTGGCTGTCAGTTGATAGAGGAATTTTATAATAAATCAAGTAAGCCAATTAATCCTGAAGATATCCAGCTTAGCTTAGTTCAGTTAAATAAAATATATTTCTTAGATGGAAAAAAATCTCCACAACTTTTAACGAAGCAAAATGAATTACAAGGGCGAACTCCTAGACAGATTGAATATTTACAAAATATTCAACATCAAGATATTAACTTTGGAATAGGGCCTGCTGGAACAGGAAAAACGTATCTGGCTGTTGCATCGGCAGTTGATGCCCTTAATCGTGAAAAAGTTAAAAGAATTATTTTAGTTCGGCCTGCTGTTGAGGCAGGTGAAAGACTAGGCTTTCTTCCGGGTGATCTAGCACAAAAAGTTGATCCCTACCTTAGGCCTCTTTATGATGCTTTATATGATTTAGCTGGATACGACAATGTTACAAAAATGTTTGATAAGGGAATTTTAGAGGTTGCCCCTCTTGCTTACATGAGAGGTAGAACTTTAAATAAAAGTTTTATTATTTTGGATGAAGCTCAAAATACAACCCCTGAACAAATGAAAATGTTTTTAACTAGAATTGGTTTTGGGACAAAGACCGTAATAACTGGGGACGTAACGCAAATTGATTTAGCCAAAGGGCAATTAAGTGGCTTAATTGAAATACAAAAAATTCTTAAAAAAATTAAAGGTATCGAATTTACCCACTTC
>Ga0209816_1003134_pt1 | contig 11446 bp, 14 predicted proteins | sample CoawatmetaG01DNA_FD_187509 | JGI IMG/M metagenome (GOLD analysis project Ga0209816, IMG submission 187509) | Marine microbial communities from the West Antarctic Peninsula - Coastal water metaG017-DNA (SPAdes) (version 2) | ecosystem: Environmental > Aquatic > Marine > Coastal ... | reverse complement strand
AACTTTGATAACGGACAGAAGCCTTTTCGAGAGCCTCCAGCGCAGGGCAGTCCTGGCTTGATGCAAGACGCGCAGATCGCAGCAGAAGATATCAAATCAGCAACCGGTGTTTTTGATGCACTGCAAGGCGCTCAAGGAAACGAGACTAGCGGCGTAGCGATTAATAGACGGCAGTTTCAAGGCGAGATGGCTAACTTTGAGTTCCAAGATCAATTAATTGATTCGCTGGAGTTGGCTGGAAGAATCTGCATTGACATGATTCCTGAAGTCTACGACACAGAGCGAACCATTCGCATTATTGGTGAAGACGAACGCGAAGAAGTGATTGAGGTCAACAAGACGCTGATGGACGGTCAAACAGGAGAGTTTGTCAAGACGATGGACTTGTCTGTAGGAGCTTACGACATCAAGGTTGCAAGCGGCCCATCCTTTACGACTAGGAAGCAGGAAACGGCTGAACAGCTATCAAGCATCATTGGTCAGAACCCTGCGATGAGTGAACTGGTGGGAGATGTGTTATTCCAGAATCTTGATCTGGTTGGCGGCGATGAGGTCATCAAAAGGCTTAGAAGTGCTGGCGTTAAAGCCGGTGTAATAGAGCCTAACCAGGAAGAAGCTGCCGCGATGAGTCAGCAGATTCAACAAGCCCAACAACTGGAGGCTCAAGCAGCACAGTTAGAGCTTGCACTTAAGCAAGCAGAAGTCGTAACAGAACAGGCTGAAGCAAAAGAGCGTGAATCCAAGGCAATCATAAACACTGTGAAAGCGGCGGTGGAACAATTGAAACTTGCGAACTCCCAACAAGATTTGCAAACCAAGCAAGTTGCAGAAATGAGATTGCGACAGTCAGTTGGATTACCAATCGTATAGGCGAAAATATGAAAGGCGTTAAACACTACAAACGTAACGGTTCGTTACACACTGGCGATTCTCACAAGATGGCTGACGGCACGTTGCACAGCGGTAAAACGCACACTAAAAACAGTGTGCCTTTGTTTCATGGTAAAGATTTGAAGCAATCGGTTAACTCCAAAAAATCTAAATACGACAAATAGGAACAAAGATGCCAAATGTAAACGGTAAAGAGTATTCATACACCAAATCAGGAATGGCTGCGGCAAACAAAGCGAGAAACGTAAAGCGCACAACGCCAGTTAAGAAACCAAAAAAAGGCGGGTATGACAAATGAACATGCAAGCAAGACCACCGGTAGAAGATATGCTCATGTCACGCCGCGAGGCTCCTGGTACTGGAACTGGTGGAGCGCAAGCCCTTGTTAACCAGATGGGACAGAAGCCAAACATGGCTTTGCCTAATTCCCAAGTTCAGACCGGAATGCCTGAGATGCCCAACTCAATGCAGTTGGTTACAGGAAAAGACGGCGCTAAGTATCAAGTTGTTATTGATCCTAAAACTGGTCTGCAAACATTTATTCCTTACAGAGAGCCTCGCGGAGCGCAGCAACCTAACCCTATGGGTGGACAAAGAATGCCTCCCGCAAGTCAGCCTCCCGCAAGTCAGCCTCCAATGATGAACGGTCAGCTACAAGGTCAAGGCCGCAATGAGCTAATGAACAAGCTGAAAGGAATGCTGTCTGCTCGATAAATTTTATCGCCCTCAAGATGCTCTATAGAGCATGTCCTAAAGAATAAAGTAATTTCGGTTTAACGCACCGTAAAGCGTAGGCGCACTCGCTGCCTTTCAAAGCGGGGGAAAATTCGTGGAGACGAACTCATATGGAAACTGATGCAGCTAACGCTGAAGGCGATCTATTGCCTGACGGAATCGAGAATGCCGTTGTAGATTCTCAAGAGCCTGAACAGGGCGCAACCTCTGACGAAGCCGAAACACCGGATGGTGATGACGCAGCCGAAGAGCTATCCAGCGAGGAGACCGCTGAATCCGAAGCACAAGAGAAGGTTAAACGCCGGAACGGTGCGCAGGAAAGAATCTCACAGTTGGCAAGACAGAAAAACGAAGCTAATACAAAAGTGCAGGAACTTCAGCAGCAAGTTGAATTTCTACAGTCGCAGTACCAACAGCCTCAAAACGCACCAACGCATTATCCCAGGCTAGAGGATCACGACTACGACGAACAGAGACATCAACAAGCAGTGCTGGAATACACCTCGGCGTTAAATCAACAAAACGTCCAGCAGGTAATGACTCAGCAGCAGCAAGCTCAGATTGCTCTACTCAACAGTCAAAAATCACAAATCGCGTCAAGCGTGTTTGTGGAAAAGGCTAATGATTTCAGCATCGACTACCCCGACTTTCAAGCGAAGGTTGGCAGTCCAGATTTTCATCAAAGCGACTTTGTTGCAAATGAAATTGTGGATATGCAAAACGGGCCAGCAGTTGCTTATTACCTGTCAAACAACCCACGGATTGCGGCTGCAATTAATCGCAAAAGCGACATGGGTGCGTTGAAGGATTTAACAACGATTAGCACCGCACTGAAAATTAACTCTCAAAAGAAGTCTTCCAAAACCACTAACGCTCCAACGCCTTCAAAGACGGTTAATCCGAAAGGGAAAGTTTCAAAATCTCTCGAAAAGATGACACCTGACGAATATCGAAAGGCCAGGGGCTACTCTTAATTTAGGAAATTCTAATGGCAAATTCATTACTAACACCCAGTGTTATTACGAAAGAAGCCTTGGCTGTGCTACATCAGAAGCTCAATTTTGTTGGTTCCATAAACCGTCAATATGATAGTCAGTACGCTAAGTCAGGCGCAAAAATTGGTAACGATCTTAAGATTCGTTTACCCAACGAGTTCACAGTGCGAACTGGAGCGGCTTTGTCGAGCCAAGACGTCACTGAAAGCTCTGTCACGTTAAATGTTGCAACCCAGAAAGGTGTCGATTTCACGTTTAGCTCAGAAGAACTAAGCATGGACATTGATGGATTCAAAGAGCGATACATTGAACCGGCGATGGCTGTATTAGCCTCGAATATTGAAGCAGATGCCTTCAGTATGAGTAAGGATGTGTACAACTTTGTAGCTGGCCAGGGCGCAGCGAATTCATTCGCTAATGTGACTCAGGCGCAAAAGCAGTTGACGCTTGGTTTAGCGCCATACGGCTCGCGTGTATACATGCATGATCCTCAGTCTGTTGTTGACATGCTTGCTGATACCAAAGGTCTGTTTCAAGACTCTGGAAGTATTGCCAAGCAGTACAAAGAAGGTGAGCTTGGTCGCATAGCTGGATTCAATCATTTTGAAAACACGCTTGTGCCAACTCATACAACTGGTACTGCCGCAGCCACTACAGGTTATTTAGTTAACGGTGCATCTCAATCAGGCAGTTCGCTGGTTGTTGACACTGGTTCAACTACTTTGCTGATTGGTGATTTGATTACAATCGCTGGAGTTAATCGTGTTCATCCTGAAACTAAGGCTGACACTGGTGTCCTGCAAAACTTTGTAATCAAAGCTAACTCAGGGGCCAACGCGACAACATTGCTTATATCTCCTGCATTGACAGCAACTGGTGGACGGCAGAACGTAAGTGCTGTTCCAGCGAATAACGCTGCGATATCCAAACTAGGGGGAGGCAGTGGTGCTGACTGGACTGACACGCTTGCGTATCAGAAAGACAGCTTTGTGTTTGCAACAGCCGACCTGGTGTTACCAGAAGGCATAGACTTTAGCGCGAGAGAAGTAATGGACGGAATCTCTATGAGAATCGTACGTGACTACTCAATCAGTGCTGACACGTTCCCATGCAGGATTGATATCTTGTATGGTTACAAAACTGTCAGACCTGAAACAGCTTGTCGAGTTGCTATTAACTAGAAAATGCTCTCAAGAGCATGTTGTATATTGTGGGGGCTTCGGCCCTCATTTTACTCTGAGGCTTCGGCCTCATTTTTTTAGGTGCGTTATGGCAACTTCACAAACTATTATTGATCAAGCCACAAGCCTTCTGCGTGTGAGAACTTCGGGCGTTACTTTTAGCACTGATGATTCAAGCAAAAATGCAGATGTTTTTATCGCATTGAAAAACCTTATTAATGAATACGGCGAGGATGGCTTGTTAAACATTCCCGCTCCAGCAGCACTTAGTTCCACGTTGGATATTCCTGACGGCGCTGTTCGCGGCATGGCTTACAACCTAGCTGTAGAGGTATCGGCAGAGTTTGGAATTGATCCTGCGCCAGTTGTCTTTGAAATCGCAAAAGAAACAAAAAACAGAATGGAGAGCGAAATTACGTTAGACATATCTGTTAACTCGTCTGATTTATCTTGGACACATTCTCGCTATCAAATTGACACTGACATCATATGAGGGTCTTAGCTCCGCTTGAATCAAGCTATCAAAGCACTCGCCTCGACGCTAATCGCCAGCAGACGTTAAACCTGTTTCCAAACACCCTGCGCGGGTACAGGCAGTTTCCAGGCCATGTTACCTTTGCATCCTTTCAGGCAACTGGTGAACCTCTTGTAGATTCAAATGCTTCAGCCATTACTGATTCACAAGGAGCGGCAGTAGAGGTGTCAGTGACCCCAGGCGGGGCAGACAGGGGAATGATAGCCAACGGGCCAAACGGTCTGCTGTATCAGGTAACAGGGTCTGCGCTGTACTCAATAGACGCGAGTGGAACGGCTTTTTTTATTGGAGACATAAGCAACTCTCCATTGCCTGTTGTGATGGCAACTGATGCTAACCAATTAATAATAACTACGGGTGGAACGCCTGATGCCTTTGTTTACACCGTGGCTGGCGGCTTAGTAGAAATAACGGACGGCGATCTGCTTCTTACCAGCAGCGTGGCGTTTTTAGATAGCCGGTTTATTTACCAACAACCAGACGGGTTTTTTGTTGTGTCTGCGTTGAATGACGGGACAAGCATAGCCTCTCTGGACTTTGCTCAAGCTGAATCTCTGCCTGATGATTTGCTGCGAGTCTTCAGTCTTAATCAGCTTCTTTATTTGTTTGGTGAAACAACCACAGAAATCTGGTTCACCAGTGGAACAGGTAGACCACCGCTTTCACGGCAGACAGTGCTTCAACAAGGTATTGCAGGAACTTACGCTGTAGATTCCATTGACGGCGTTATTTATTTTATTGACGGCAATCGTCGCCCTGGCATGATTCAAGGCGAGAACTATCAGCCGCTTTTTGTTCCTGCAATCGGTGAAGAATGGGCGTCATTTGAATCTTCAGATTTTGCAACAGCAAGAATTAGCGCCTATTCGCTACATCAAGAAAGTTTTGTCGATTTTATATTTGCGGCTCAAAGTCAGATTTGGACTTATCACATTAATTCGCAAACGTGGTTTGAAAAAGACTTTATAACCACAACCGTCATACACGCTTACAATTTAGTTCTCGCAGCGCACTCAGCAAACAAGAAAGTTTATAAGTTAGATTTTGCAAACTTTCAGCAAGACGGCGCTGCTATGGTCAGAAGAAAAGACCTTCCGCTAATAAGTTCTGAGCTTCTTGATGTTGGAGGAGCAGAGATGGTTATTGATAAAGTTAAAATGCATGTAGACACAAGTGCAAATTCTGTTGTGAGCCTAAAAGTATCAAAAAATCTTAACAATTTCACAACTATTAACTCAGCGACAGTTAATGGAAATAAAACGATTGACATCAATTCGATTGGAAAATCGCGTGAAATAATTGTCCGTATTGAAACCAGCAGCAACACAAAGGTTGATATTTTAGACGCAGCCATTGACGCACAAATTCTAAGGGGATGAACAGATGGGTCAATTAACCCAAACAACAACGCAGCTTCAAGCAATCATTAATGATGCTGATGCGTCAAACGCTGGCAACACATCTATATCAGATGCATCCAACACCACAGAAGTTGGCTTAAAAAAATCTGGTTTCTATGCGCTTCAGGCATCAAGCTCCAACGCGCCTTCTACTGATCGAGCGGTTGTAATCTCTGCGGTTAGAAACACTGCCGCTACTGGAGAAATTAGATACGGGCAAGTTGCAATTACCGAAAGTAATCAACTGTGGTGGAATCGTGATGATGGTGGTTCTTTAGGAACTTGGAATGAAGCAATAGGAACAACCACCGCGCAAACTCTTACAAATAAAACCCTGACATCTCCGGTATTAAACACAGGTGTGAGCGGGTCAGCCATTCTTGATGAAGACAACCTTCAATCAAATTCAGCTACAAAATTAGCTACCCAGCAAAGTATTAAAGCGTATGTAGACAGTAAAGTCAGTGACGTAACCGCTTCAAGCACAACTACATTTACAAACAAGACTTTAACGTCAGCAGTTTTAAATACAGGCGTTAGCGGATCTGCTGTTCTTGATGAAGATAATTTAGCATCAAATTCAGCTACGAAATTAGCCACCCAACAATCTATAAAAGCCTACGTCGATAATAATCAGTCTGGTGTAACACCTTCTAGCACCACTACATTTACCAATAAAACATTAACCGCTGCTAAAATCGTAGATGGTGGGTTTCTTGCTGATGCGAACGGCAACGAGCTTATCAAGATGCAGACTACTAGCAGTGCGGTCAACGAGCTTGAGGTTACTAACGCTGCAACGGGCGGCGCGGTAGTCATTGGGACATCAGGCGGGGATAGCAACGTAGATTTGACGCTTACGCCAAAAGGTACGGGCGAAGTCAACATTGCAACAGGAAACCTTAACTATTCAGGAACAGCGGTAACTGCTACCGGCGCAGAATTAAATTATTTAGATACAGGTGCAGCGGTTGGAACAGTTGTAGCGAGCAAAGCAGTAACTGTTGACAGCGACAAAGACGCTTCAGGTTTTAGAAATGTAACACTTACTGAGACATTGACAAGCGCAAATTTGACTATTGACTCAAGCACTTTTGTCGTCAAAGGAAGCACCAACCGCATAGGTATTCTAAATAGTAGCCCCGATGTAACTTTAGACATTGGTACTGCAACAGATGCGGTTCACATGCCTGTCGGATCAACAGGACAAAGGCCAGGGTCGCCCGCAGCGGGTTACTTTAGGTATAACAGCACTACAGGCGGGTTTGAAGGGTACACAACTGAATGGGGCGAGATTGGTGGCGGTGGCGCTAATTTAACAACAAATAATTACACGGGTAATGGTTCAACAACTGGCTTCACTTTAGCCATAAACCCTTCGGTAGAGCAGAATACTTTTGTCTACATAGACGGCGTTTATCAACAAAAGAATACTTACAGCACATCAGGCACAACTTTAACCTTTAGTACAGCGCCTCCCAGCTCTTCGTCAATTGAAGTAATGAGTATGACTGCTACGAATAGCATTGTCGGTACAGTATCTGACAACGCTATAACCACAGCTAAGATAGTCAACGGTAACGTCACACTCGCTAAAATGGCCGCAAACAGCGTTGATTCTGACCAGTACGTTGATGGAAGTATTGACACTGTTCACATAGCTGATGACCAAGTGACCGGCGCTAAACTTGCTAACAGCGTAGACGTTACTACTGGCCTTACAGTAGGAGGAGCTTCTAACGGCGTAGCAATTACCAACGGGCAGATAGCCCTAAAGAACTCTGGAACAGTCTCTAAATTAGACTTTTACTGCGAGTCAAATAACGCTCATTACACACGCTTACAATCCGCGCCCCACGGTTCTTATTCAGGAAACATTGTTTTAACTTTACCAGCAAGTGACGGAGATTCAGGACAGTCGTTAACCACTAACGGCTCAGGCGTAATGGCGTGGTCAACCATAGGCGGTGAATACAATGCCTGGGCAATCATCACTACAAACACAAGCCTAGCTTTAAAAGGTCAATACATTGCAAACGACAGCAGTGCAAGAACGCACACGCTGCCTTCTGGTTCGGCTGGATCTACAATCACAATTAAAAACAACGGGTCAGGTCTAGTAACTTTAGCTAGAACAAGCTCACAGAAAATTAACGGTGTTGATGCTAACGCCACGATGCCCCAAGGCAACGCTGTTCAGCTAGTTTACGTTGATGGCACAACCGGCTGGTTAGTTCTTTAGGAGAATAATATGGCAGTTATTGGTAGCCCACCGGGAGCATTTCCCCAACTCACAATCACCCAAAGTCAGACTTGGGTTCCCCCACAAGATGGGACGGTTTGTGTTCACGTTGTAGGGGCTGGTAGCGCCGGGATAGGTGGCAGCAGTACCCGTGGCGGCGGTGCAGGGGCTTACGCAAAAATCCCATCGGTTGCTGTGACTACTTCTGGCTCATACACGCTAGTAGTTGGCGTTGGAGGTGCTGGTAATTACGGCAATATCACAGGCGCCGCTGGCGGCGCTTCATCAATTGCGGGTACTGGCCTTACGGGTACAAAAACTTCTGGTGGCGGCGCAGCAGCTACGTCAAGCGCCAACGGTACTGGAGGAACAGTTTCAGGTTCTGGAGAAGGTTGGGCTGGATACACGGGTGGCGCTGGCAATATGTCTGGAGGAGCTGTTGGCATATTTGCAACTGGTGGAAATGGGACGATCAGGAAGACTGACGCATCCGCTGGTGGCTTGGCAATGTCAGGCTACGGAATAATATGTGGTGGAAGTCAGAGTTACGGCAACGGTGAATTAATTTTCACATTAGCAGGTCAGACTCCTAGTTTACCTATCGACGCAGGGGATTTATGTGGTGGAGTAGGTATATACACAGACGAAACCCTAACAAAGGTTTACGGGGGTAATGGAGGCATAGGCGGTGGAGGTGGAGCAGGTCGCAACACTAGCACCAACGGTACATATCAAGGTTGGGGTGGGCGCGGCGGCGATGGCATCATCTTAATTCAATACTTGCCGTGGTAACAGGAGAAAACAATGAGTAACCAATGGGTAATAAAAGACTCTGACGGAAACGTAACTAACCCTTGTATAAAAGGGACAGAGGAGTTTGTAGCTGCAAACTTTGCCTACTATGAAGCGTATTTGACACCGGAAGTTCCTCCAATTCCGAAGGATATAGCAGCAATAATGTGGAGAGATGGCGAGCTTTTTGCAACAGACAAAGCTTCTCAAACTCCCGATTGGCCCAACCGTGACAATATAATTGTATATCGCGCTGCGCTGAGAGCATGGCCTTCAACATCTGATTTCCCAGACACCAAGCCGACATTAGGGAGCTAAGACATGGCGTTAACACAAGTAAAAACTAGTGTCTTAGCTGACGATTCAGTAACTGGCGCTAAACTCGCTAACAACATAGATATCGCAGGGACGCTAGACGTTACAGGTTTGCTAACGGCAGACGCAAGCGCCAGCGTAACAGGTAATCTAAACATCCTGGGTCAAGGTGATTTGAGACTACAAGACTCAAGCGGTGGTCAGTATGTTGCTATGCAAGCTCCTGCTACAGTTGCTGCTTCCTACACTCTGACAATGCCGCCTGACGATGGCGATGCCAACCAATACTTACAAACTAACGGATCAGGGGTGCTGGATTGGGCCACCGTTTCTGTCCCTGCAAGCGCATATAACACTTGGTTGATTAAGACAGGTGCGTTTACAGCGGCTTCTGGTGACCAGTTAGTCTGTGTTTCAAGTTCTGCGTTTACTATAACGCTACCCGCTGGTTCCGCAGGTAACACTGTCATTATATGTAACGCAGGGTCTGGTCTAGTTACAATAGGTAGAAACGGATCACAGAAGATTAACTCGGTTGCTGCCGATGGAACTTTACCCAATGGGAACAGTACGCAGCTTGTTTACACAAACGACACGATTGGCTGGTTCCAAGTCTAGGAGAATAATATGGCAGTTTTAGGTGTAGTAGCAGAGGTATACCCTCAATTCTTTTTAACTAAAAGCCAAACATGGGTTCCTCCAATGGATGGCAATGTCTGCATCCATGTAATCGGTGGTGGTGGTGGAGGTTCAGGAGATACGGATGGTGGATCAGGTGGTGGAGGCGGTGCTGGTGGTTACTGTAAAAAGAATTCTTTGGCGGTAACAACTGGAGGTAGTTATGTAGTTGTTGTTGGGTCTGGTGGATATACGACAAGTAACTACGCTAATGGAGTAACTGGAGGTAATAGCACAGTAGCTGGAACAGGCTTGTCTGCAACTTTAACCGCTAACGGTGGTGTTGGTGGAGTTCGAGCAGGTGCTGTTGGTACGGGTGGTGCTGCTTCAAATGGTAATGTGAACAACACTGGAGGCGCTGGAAATCTTTTTGGCGGTGGGTCAGTTGGAATATTTGGTACAGGAAGAGTCGCTGTGGCTTATAAAGGGACGGGTTCTGACGCTGATGCGGGGGATGCTGGCTTAGCTAACTCATGTTTTGGAACAATTACTGGAGGGTATGGTGCGCAGCCGCAGAACACTAGGTATGTTTACAACTATCAACACCAAGATGTTGATTTGCAAGGCGGCGATCTTTGTGGTGGCGGTGTGCTTACACAATACGCTAATGGACAAGCGTCAGGTGGGAACGGCGGTATAGGCGGTGGTGGTGGGTGGTGTCAAGCCTACGATACATACGCGCGGGGCGGGTCAGGTGGTGACGGTCTTGTTCTTATCCAATACTTGCCGTTTTAACAGGAGAAAATTATGAGTGATGTTTGGGTAATTAAAGACGCTGACGGGAACGTAACTAACCCCAGAATTAAGGCAGACGAAACATTTGTCTCTGCAAACTTTGAGTATTACGAAGCGTATGTAGCGCCTGAAGTACCTAGCTTAACGTCTGAACAAGAAGCAAGGCAGTGGCGTGATGACGAGCTACGGTCAACTGACATTGCGGCTCAAACACCAGATTGGCCCAACCGCGACAATATAATTATTTACAGAGCAGCACTCAGGAATTGGCCCAGCACTTCTGACTTTCCAGATACTAAGCCGACTTTGTAGTATGAAAGGGCTAGATAAACATGAAGCGGAATGCGCCTTAAGGTTTAAGAGCATTGAAGAACGATTAGAGCGCGGATCAGGAAGGATGGTCAGGCTGGAGGCTTTGATATGGGCCATGTACCCGTTCATGTTGGGTGCGGTTTTTCTTAGCAAAGACCTCTAATGATCGGAGAAGTTGTTGCCGTTCTGTCTGCGTTAAAGGCACTGAATGACGGTATAGCTACAGTCAAAGAAGGTAAAGGAAATTTAGATTCAATACTGGGCAACTGGGCAGAAGCAGACGAAAAATACAACGAGGTAGAAAAAGCTAAAGCTGGCGCAATGTCGTACAAAGACGCGCTCAAGATGGAATCGGCTAAACGCCAATTAAAAAATTTTGATCAACAATTAAAAGATATATGCCTCCAGCAGCAGCAGTTTGACCTTTACACTTCCATCAAAAAACGTATGGCTGAAAGCCGTTACGCACATGAGAAAGAACTCAAGATAATAAGAAGACGCAGGGCTGAGTTTAAAAAAACAATGAAGTTAATTGGCACTGTAGTTTTTGCTTGGGTTTTCTTTATGATTTTTCTGTTTGCTGGAATCTGGATGTATAAGCAAGGGCAAGGTTAATGATCATGGCATTTCTGCTG
>Ga0209816_1003119_pt1 | contig 11476 bp, 11 predicted proteins | sample CoawatmetaG01DNA_FD_187509 | JGI IMG/M metagenome (GOLD analysis project Ga0209816, IMG submission 187509) | Marine microbial communities from the West Antarctic Peninsula - Coastal water metaG017-DNA (SPAdes) (version 2) | ecosystem: Environmental > Aquatic > Marine > Coastal ... | reverse complement strand
GATAATCGACACCACTAATATCTTTAAACTCAGAAATTGCGTCCTCCATAGCGGTCTCAAAAACACCTGAAAGAGTCATGCTATATCCATACTGCTCTGCAGCAGTTGCAGCGCCTTTAAACGCCTCAAAGATTGGCCTACGAATTCTGACACTGACCACTCTTTTTTCATCTTCTTTTTGATTTTTTGTTACGTATTTGCCCATCTAAATATTTATTAATTTACTATCTGATATCAAGTATACAGACATTGTATACATTATGTCTTACTTTTAGTATCCTTATTGTAAACAAATAATAAAGTATTTAAAAGATAATGGAGAGCTATAATTGATAAAAAATTTATTGAAAATATTTCAAAAGAATGATTCATATTAGCTCTATAGAAGAGTCCATTAAGTTGGATGAACAGCGGTATAAAAATTTACGCCCTAATATAGAGAAAAAAATTCTATGGGCTTATAAGACATCTATTAAGACAAAAATAAGCCTGGTTTTTATTCATGGCTTTTCTGCATCTCGCTTTGAGTTAAGCCCAGTAATTGAAAATGTTGCTAAAGAGCTAAAGGCGAATGTTTTTTTTACAAGGCTCACAGGTCATGGACAAGATGGTCAGTCTCTTGCAGATGCGACTTTTAATGATTGGATTAAAGATACAGAGGAGGCTATTAAAATTGGGGAAATACTGGGTGATAATATTGTTTTGATTGGGTCCTCAACTGGCTGCTCATTAATTCATACTATCCTTGAAAAACAACAAAATATATCCTCTGTCATTTATGTTTCACCAAATTTTGGAATGAAGTCATTAATTGGACAGTTACTTAGAATTCCTAGAATTAAGAGATTGCTTCCAATTTTTCTTGGAAAAGAACTTTCATTTAGCACTGAAAACGCAGAGCATAAAAGATGCTGGACACTAAGTTATCCACCCAAAGCACTTCTAACTATTAAAGATTCAGTTATTGCTGCTCAAAATATTAATCACAGTCAAATTAAAGTACCAATACTCTTTTGGTTTTCAAATGAAGATAAGATTGTATCTGCTAAAGCAACACGTAGGATTATTTCAAAGATGGGTGATAATATTAGTACTTATAACCCACCACTTATTTATGGTGATGACCCATCAAGGCATGGCATTTTGGGTGATATCTTAAGCCCATCACAAACAGCAAATGGTGTAAATAAAATTATAGACTGGCTTAAAAAACATACCTAATATTTACGCTTTATCTTAGCGCCTTTATAGAGAATATCTGACAAATTCTCTTCTGCATTTTTTCTTTGAGCAACTGTTACTGGATCCATATTATATTGAGGTCGATCTAAAAAAATTCCGTCTATATCATCCCTTTTTTGACCTCTAATATGAGTCCACATATTTCTGCCAACTACCTGTTTTATTGATGGTGGAACGTACGATTGCAGAGAGAAGCCAATTCTTCTTTGGTTACTATTGTTAGGCTGAGAACCATGAATGATTGCCCCATGATGAATTGACATCTCACCTGGCTTTAATATAAGATCAATTGCCTTATTTTGATCAACATTTTTAATGGCCTGACCCCTTGTCAAAATATTATTGTCAGCATAAGTATCCTCATGTTCTAGTATTTCTGTTTTATGACTCCCTGAAATCATTGTCATACAGCCCGTATTTATGTTGCTTGGACTAAGCGCAATCCAGGGTGTTGGAAAGTCAAAGCTATCTAGACCCATATAAGTTGCATCTTGATGCCAACTGACAAACTGTTTAGAGGAAGGCTCCTTAATAAACATAACAGATGCCCAAAGAGCAATATCAGGGCCAACAAGATCTTCTATTGCATCCACTAAAGTTGTGTTGTGGGCAAGTGCATCTAAAAAGGTAAATGAGAGATGCAAATTATTTCGACTCTGTGCATTAATTTCCTCAGGGTATTGCTCCTCCACCTCTTCAAGTTGAGCTTTAATCGATAAAGCATCTTCCTCAGAGATAACCCTTACTGGCGAGATAAAGCCCTTTTCATAGTATTGCTGAATCTGATCTTGCGTTAAAACTTTAGGCATTTTATTAAACTCTCTCTTTCATTTTTTTTGTATTCTCAAAAACTACTTTCTCAGCACTCTAATTTCTTATTACTTCTAATCTTGCTAGCTTATCATGCAAACTTTGATTCTTTGATCGATTGCAATTCAAAAGTAGTTAAGCCCAAAAGGGATGATTAGCAAAATTTATGCAAAAATAACTTCCTATAGCCTTACTTGTAATAGGAGTGCCTCCAGAAAGTGCATAAACAACTCTTAAATTTATCGGCATTTTTCCAGATGATTCTTAAAACCTTAGCCAAAACCAAATAGTTAAAATAATAGGAAACATATATTACAATAAAATCAAAATAAATCCAGAGAACATATAACTACAAATAAATATAAATGATGCAGATAAGGCTGAGAATAAAAACAGTAGAATAATCAAAACAATAAGATTAAGACCAACTTTTATCCAAAAACCTTCGTACACACAATCTTTCATATAAAATAAGCTTTGGTTTATTATAAATGCCTTTAAATTACCGATTTAGTTTTTATTAATTATGAAAGCAAAGTTTATTCAAATATTTATAATATTTCTTTTTGGAATTATAGGAACTGCATCCGCGGATTACTCTGATGGCTGGAATGCCTATACAAAAAAAAACTATCTAAAGGCTATAGTTGAATGGCTTCCTCTTGCAGAACAAGGCGCCCCTCAAGCGCAATATAATTTAGCTGGAATGTATGCAAAAGGACATGGTGTTAAAGTAGATGATGAAAAAGCAGTTTATTGGTATCGTAAAGCAGCACTTCAAGGCCATCCAAGAGCTCAATATAATTTAGGAGTAATGTACTTACTTGGTAATGGCGTTTATCAATCGTTTGAAGACGCAAAACCTTGGCTGCAACTATCTTATGAAAATGGGATTGATGAGGCAGAAACTATTTGGAATAAAAATGAACTTTGGAAATATTAATATTAAGGCATAATGAAGTCTTTTATTAAAAAAAATATTAAGGTATACTACAATAAATCAACATTATTATAAATAGGGAAAAAAATGAAAACTATAAAAAATATATTTAAAGATACTAAGAAAAAAGCTTTTACGTTAATTGAGCTTTTGATTGTTGTTGCGATTATTGGAATTCTAGCAGGTGTTGGTGTGCCGATGTATAACGGCTATATGGCTACTGCTAAAGTTAAAAGTACGCAAACAAATCATGCAAACACGACAAGTTTCGTAGCTGCATCACTTACAAAATGTGCAACCGGCGTAGAGAAAGTCACATTAGGATCGACATCTCGTCTATGCTCTGCAACCACTGATGCTTGGGCAAAGTATTTTGCAGCATACTTTAATGGAATTAATAAGAATCCATATTCAAGTGGAACTGCAGCAGTAATATACTCAACTGCTAATCCTGCCAAAGGTTCAACAAGTATTAATGGTAACGGTAATCTGGTTAGAGTGAAAACTAATGTGGGTACTGAAGCTGGTGGAGATTTATTTGTTCCTAAAACTGGTTGGGATGAAATTACAAAAGAATAGCTCTAACATTAAGAATCTAATTAATAAAACCCGCTGTTTTGCGGGTTTTACACTTTTAGAACTCCTAATTGTTGTAGCCATTATTGGTATCCTAGCTGGTGTTGGTATACCTGCATATAATGGTTATATTCAAAAATCTAAAGAGGATGTTGCAAAGAACAACCTAAGATCAATCTCATTAATGGAGGCTAACTACTTTTCTGATAATAATAGCTACTATCTTTCAAAAAGTACATCAGCAATCAATAGTAATCTTTTTAATAAAAATACTTTAGATTCCTCCAGCGACTATGACTACTCAGTTGTCTATCATGATTCAGGATTTGAGGCTGTTGCAAAAGCTAAAAGTGGCAAAAGTGTAACTAAGTTCTGTCTTACTCAAAATGATGACTTAAATAGTGGCGTAGCTTGCCCTTAAGGATATAAACAGATAATTAGAACGTATCTCCCATTGCAAACATCGGAGTGTACATTGCAACCAATATACCGCCTACTGTAACTCCCATAAATACCATCATTATTGGTTCAAGCATAGCTGTGAGTTTATCGATTACAATATCCATCTCACCCTCATAATAGTTTGCAATTGATCCATACATTTCTTCCATATTACCAGTTCTCTCTCCGACAGAGACAAGAGCCACAAATGAAGCAGGGAATATATGTGGAGTTTTTTCAAACAACTGAGATAAAGGCTCACCTGAAAAGACGCCTCGGCGGACATTAACCATAGCTTCTTTAATTATAAGGTTGTTGCTAGCACTTGCAGCAATGTCTAAAGCTTCCATTTCAGGAACACCTGCCGCTCTTAAATTACCTTGAATCATTGCTATTTTAGATAAAGATGACTTGTTAACCAAGCCTCCAAATAGAGGTAATTTAAGAACTAATTTGTGCCACGCCTTCTTTATCTTATGACTTTTATTAATTGCAAATGATGCTGACATAAAAAGAGTTACAATTGAAATTGCAAGAACACCTCCCTTTAGTGGATTACGAAGGAATTGACTTATGTTAACAACAGCTTGAGTAGCAGCTGGAAGACCACCAGCCTTTCCAGCAAACATTTCTTCAAATACAGGAACAACAAAGACAAGCATCAGAGTAACTACTGCCATAGCCACAATGAATAGAATCATTGGATACATCATTGCACCTTTAATACTGCTTTTAATTTTCTCCTGTTTCTCCATATTAATAACTAATTTAGACAAAAAGAGTTGCACCTTTCCACTTGACTCTCCAGCCCTAAGAAGATTAATATAGATATTATCAAATGCTCCAGGAAATTTATCAAAAGAGTCTGATAAAGTATTGCCAGACTCAACAGATTGATGGATATCATTAACTATCAACCTGAACCCTTTATGCTCTGTTTGTAATTCAATCATTTTTATACTTTCAAGAATAGGAAGGCCAGCACGGACCATCGTTTCGAATTTCTTAGTAAAGATGATAACCTCAGTAGTAGGTACTTTTTTTGGAATTTTTATTACTTTTTTTGACTCTTTTCGTTCTTTTTTTACTTTAATATTTTCTTCTTTACCTGATACTTTTTCTAAAGAAGTGATGATAATCTTGTCTTCTTTTAACTTAAAAGCAGCCTCATCCTTATTTATAGCAACAACCTTGCCTTCAGTATATTTATTACCAAGTATTCCTTTATAAGAGTATGTTACTGCCATTTGAAATCCAATTAATCTAGTATCAGTATTCTTTTATATTCTTCAATACAAATAGAACCATCTTTAAGAAATGTTCTGCCAATCTCTTGCATATTCAAAAATTTATCTTTTTCTAATGCAATCTTTTTCAGCTCAGGAGTAGTTTTTTCTTGTAATATTCCTTCAATCATATTTTCAGTCATCCTTAGAACTTCATATATACCTTTTCTGCCTTTATAACCACTACCATTACAGGTATCACATCCCTTACCTTTAAATAATGTCACTCTTGTAGACTCTTCTATAGAAAAACCTACAGATCGAAGCTGACTTTCATTAATATTTTCGTCTTCAACAAGACAATCTGAGCAATTTTTTCTTGCCAAACGCTGCGCAACAATCAGTGTTAATGCAGATGTAATTAAGTAAGGCTGGACGCCCATATTAAGAATACGAGTAATTGTACTTACCGCATCATTAGTATGCAGGGTAGACAGAACAAGGTGACCAGTTAAAGCAGCTTTGATAGCAATTTCAACTGTCTCTTGATCACGAATCTCACCAACCATAACTACTTCAGGATCTTGCCTTAAAAAGGATCGAAGTGCTGAGGCAAAAGTCATACCATAGTCTGGCTTAACATGAACTTGACCAACACCATTAAGCGTAAATTCCACTGGATCTTCAGCTGTAAGGATGTTAATATCTTCTTTATTTATTTTATTAAGCGCTGCGTAAAGGGTTGTCGACTTACCTGAACCAGTTGGTCCAGTAACAAGAACCATCCCTTGAGGTGAACTTATTGCATCTATAAATGCTTTTTCGTCTTCCTCATGAAATCCTAGTTTTTCAATAGACAAGTCAATTCCATCAGTATCTAAAATACGCATTACAACTCTTTCACCAAAACTGGTTGGCATACAAGAAACTCGAAAATCAACTTCTTTTTCATCAACTTTTAGAGTAATAGCACCGTCTTGAGCCTTTCTTCTTTCAGCAATATCAAGTCTTGACATAATCTTGATACGAGTAATAATTTTGGAATAATTATCAAATAACACTTTACTAGTTTCAGGCTCTTCCCTTAAAACACCATCAAGCCTAAAACGCATTCTCGCAGAATGCTTAAAAACCTCAAAATGTACGTCACTAACACCTTCTTTGATTGCTTTTTTAAGGTTTTTATCAATAAACTGAACTACAACAGCAGAATATTGTTCACCATCAGCATCATCTTTTGAGACTTTAGCAGCAGCTTTTTCTTCATTTAATTTATCTAGCCTAGCTTTTTTAGCAATTACAGGGTCAATTTTTGTTTCAGATTTTATTTTGGCATCTGCCGCTTCTTCTTTTTGGATTGCACTCGCCGAAGAATTTGTTTTCTTGTTAACCCTAGGAGTTCGTGGTGCTGATGCAGATGAAGGATCTATGGTTTTAAAACTATCTAAAATTGCGCTAATTTGGCTAATAGTAACTAAATAAGGGTTAATTTTTTTATCTGTAAGCAAAGCAATACTTTGCATTTGGTTTAATGCAGAAGGCTCAGAGATAGCGACATCTAAAGTGTGGCCATGAACAGTAATTGGGACTATTCTGTTTTCAATTATATATTTTTTGGGTAATATATCAGAAGTAGAAAAATCTATATTATCTGTTTCAAGATTTGGTAAAAATTCAATATCATAACTACCTGAAATTGCAGTTGCAATGGTTGTTTCATCTGTAAATCTATAATCTATAAGAGTTTCGATCAAACATTTCTCACCTTCATCACTTGAAACCATTGCGCTCTTTAAGTCACTTTCACTTATTAGTCCATTGCTATGTAATAAACTAGCAATTTGCTCTGCTGATTCTGATGGTATACCAAGAGATAACATATCAAAAATTTTGTTAAATGATTGTAGGTGCTAGAAAAATCAATATCTCTTTACGGACATCTTTTTTATCTACTTTTTTAAACAAATTACCAATGTAAGGAAGATCACTTAATATTGGGGTTTGAGATTTTGACTCATTATAAGATTGAGTAAATACTCCACCAATTACAACAATCGTTTGATCTGCAATTAATAATTTCGTTGAGATTGTTCTTTTAGCTATAGGAGGGTTCTCAATAGTCGTATCAACCGTTGATTTTTCAACTTCAACTGTAAGAATAATGTTCCCATCACCTACAATATCTGGGGTTACCTTTAATGTAATTCCAGCCTCTTTTAATTCAACCGAAGTAACACCATCCTCTACTTTAGTATATGGTATTTGATCTACTTGTCTAATTTCTGCTACCTCACCATCAAGCGTAAATACTCTTGGGTTCGATAATATTTTTGTAATACCCTTAGTTTCTGATGCAGCTAAATCAATCGCTAATTTTTTAGTTGAAGTTCCTAGGATTAATCCCAGTGCATTACCAGCAGCAATCATATTATCAAACGAGCCGATTACATCAATCTGATCAGTGCTATCCTCATCCCTAAAGCCTAAAATATTAGCATTAGGTCCCGTAATTCCAAACTTTACTCCTAGAGCTTTACCAAGGTCTTCTGAAGCCTCAACAATAAAGGCTTCAATTAGAATTTGCTTAGTTCTAACATCTAATTCATCAACTAATTTTTCAATTAAATCTAGGTCATCCATGTTTGCCTTAACAATTACGTAATTAAGCCTCTCATCAATAGTCATTTCTATAGCGTAACCTACTTTATCTTCACTAGATTCCCCATTAATAATACTTTTAATTTCGTTACTAATTACTTCGGCATCTGTGTAGTACAACTTAAAGATTTCAGTATATAGAGGTTCATTCTCAAGCTGAGATAATCTTACTGTAGTCTCTGTTATGATGCGACCAGCCTCATATGCTTCTTGTGATATTATCACCTCTTGACTATGGATACGAATGATATTCGCTATAGGATCTACGTGTTTTGCTAGTTTTTTAATTTTTAAAATTGAATCAAGCGCCCTGTTCCAAGGTACATCATCAAGTTTAGCAGTTATCAAGCCACTAACCTCCTCTCCTACTACAATATTAACACCAGTTGCCTCAGCAAACATTAATGCCATGTCATGAATTGGCAAATTTTGAAAATTCACTGATATATTAAAAATAACATTAACCTCAGAAAGTTGATCAGAAATTAATAAATTTTCTATCTTATCTTCATCAATTTGCCTTCTATTTTTTTTCACAAATGTTGATGAAATTGAGTTAGAATCAAACACTGGACCAGTTATAGCAGTAGTTTTGACTTGATCAATTTTATCTGCAATGAAAGTTTCTGAATCGATTAATAAATTTCCTTGATCGAGCTCTAACAAACTTCCTTTACTTAATTGATTAGATGGAGCACAAGATGACAAAAAAATGACAACTAGTGCTAATATAAATTTATTATTCTGCATCTTCATTTACTCCACTCCTATTTCTTACAGCAAGATATACAACTTTACCATCTTCAGTTACTTCAATTGCTTCATGACTGATATCAGTTATTGAACCATTTGCATTACCTAATTTATCTCCAACTTTCACAAAGTAATCATCACCACTTGCGGTTCTAATAAACGCAGTTTTTTGTGACGGAGAAATCATAATACCAATTATGATATTTGATGTAATTGAATTTTGGAGGAGAGGATGAACATTTTTATCAACTGAATCACTTAAAAACCCACCTGATGATTGAGCAGAATTATTGTTGACTATAACAGGAAGTGAACCAAAAGCATTTTCTGCTGCGTGCGAAATACTTCCTAGTGATGCTAATATAAACATCAAAGATAAATTACTTGCGAATTTGATTTTCATTAAAATTCCTCTTCAGTTTGAACAGAATTTGGGTCTACGCATTTTTCTGCTTCATTCTTTGGTAGTCTATATGTTGCTATTAACATCGAAACCTGAACATCACCACCTTTTGATTCAGACCCTGGAACTACAATTGACTCTTTATTTATATTTATAATTTTTTTTAGTTGAGCCAATCCATTTCTGAAATTAGTGAATTGACTATAATTTCCAGTGATTTCAAGATCAACACTAAATTCATAATACCCAACTTTTTGAAGCTGCACAATCATTTCTTCTTCACCACCATAATTATCTGAACAGAACCCTTCAGAAAAAATTGGTTTTTCAACACCTTTTTCTATTTTAGTAATAGTCAACTTATTTTTCATAGCAAGTAAACTAATTTGTCCATACAACTCTTCTAATTCCTTATCAGTATGAAATAAAGTAGTACGTCTTTCATATTCTTCTTGAGCAATAGATAAGTCTATTTCAGCTTGAATAATATCAGTTGCAAGTTCATCAATTTCATATTTCATCATTTCTATTTGAGATATTTTATCATTCTTTATTCTTAAATCTTCCTGGGTTGGTAGATATACAAAATATACATATAAAGCAATTAAAACAAAAACGGTAACAATTACTAGACCTGTTTTAGCATGAGGGTTTGGGGCTGCTTTTGCACCATCATTTGAGTCTTTTTTTGAAAACAAGCCTTTAATAGTGGCCAAATCAATATTCATATCAAGCGCCATCAGCTGCCTCCCTAGAATCAATAGTTTCCTGCTCAATTAAAAAAACTTTAATAACAAATGCTTTGACATTTTGGTTAGAAACTGTCTTAACAGACATGGTCGATAATGACGCTTTGTCTATGACATCGATTACAGCTAAGTTATCTATAAATGCTAAAATATTTCCATCATTTGATGCGATACCATCTATCTGAATTTCATTACCACCAGTGTAATCAATCTTAGTTAATTTTAGAGAACTACCTGGAATTGCAGCATTGATACCAACCAATACTGAATACATAAAACCTTGATTTGAGGTTAAGTTACTTGTTGCATCTAAAGTTGTTTCAAGCGATATTATTTTTGAATTCAAATCAGAAAGAATAATTTGTTTTTCACTTCTAATAGGCTCTAATTCATTGTATTCAACCATGAGCGTATCAACCCTATCAACCTCAGTCCCACTAACTAAAAAATTCCACACACCAAACAAAACTGCTAAAACTGCAAATACAACAACACCCCAGCGTGACAAGAATTTCATTTTTTCTTGGCTTTTAACATTTTCTCTATTCGGTAATAAGTTAATATTGTTAGTGCCTGTAACGTACTCATAGTAACCAAAGACATCCAGCTTTCTCGTAGCTAAACCTAAAGCAGATGAGAATATTGAACTATTAAGTTCAGCAGTTGATTTTTCTTTTAAATTTTCAGGAACCTTTACATTTAATAATGAATCAAAAATTTCAACGTTAATTTTCGGTAGCGCCTCATTAAAATTAACAACAGTTCTCTCAATATTCGGCATTGATGATGAAATCAATAAATTATCAATGGGCTGCGTTTTGTATTTTGCAGTATAAGAGGAAATCATTTGTGCAACCTGCATCGAGAAACGAGTACTTATTCCCTTGACTTGCTCATCAGTTGAATTTTGATCCATCAGTGTATTTCTATCTTTTTCGGACAAATATATATCAGAAATAAAAGGTGAGTCCTTATGAAGAATTAAAATGTAATTTTCAAAAGCTCCAAACTCAACAATGGCAACTGGGGAGTCTGCCTTGGTTAAATCAGCCCTAAGTGCAAGCGCATTCCGAGTTGCAAAACAGCGGACGTCAACAACGACTGGATTAAGTCCTGCCTGCCTAACAATATTAAGGTAATTATCAATATCATCCAATTTTGATGCTACGAATAACAAATGCATTTGATTTTCAGCAGTATCTCTTTTAAGCACCTGCCAAAAAATAGAATATTCATCGAGGTTATCAGCCAATTGAACTGCATTCTCCCAAAGTGAGTCCGAGGCAACGGCTACTTTTAGTTCTTCATCAGTCATGAGAGGAAGAGCTACCACTTTAATTATTGCACTGCTAACAGGAATCGAAACTGCAGCACTTTTTGTTTTAACTTTGCTGGCTGTTATTAGCTGAATTAGTTTATTAGTATAGGTTTCAGAATTTTCAATAATAGAGTGGTTTGAGCCACCATCAATATATTTATAGCCAACCTTAGATAAGGTCCAGTTTTTCTTGACTGAAGATAATTGTGCTACTCTTATACAGTTTGGAGTTATATCAACGCCAACAACATCCTCTTGTTCAACAGTTAACTTACTAAGGTAACCTACAATTGATTTTATTATTTTTTTAAACATATTCGTTATTATATAAACAAATGAAACTTAATTTAGCCTCATTAG
>Ga0209816_1003117_pt1 | contig 11479 bp, 6 predicted proteins | sample CoawatmetaG01DNA_FD_187509 | JGI IMG/M metagenome (GOLD analysis project Ga0209816, IMG submission 187509) | Marine microbial communities from the West Antarctic Peninsula - Coastal water metaG017-DNA (SPAdes) (version 2) | ecosystem: Environmental > Aquatic > Marine > Coastal ... | reverse complement strand
TTTGAAACCATTGCTGTTGCACTTGCATCACAGTCTCCATAGCAAGAGATATAAGTATTATTAATATCTATACTTAGTAAGAAAGGTTCTGTTATAGTTGCATCTACATTATTACTACATCCATTGGCATCTAAAACTGTGAATGTATATGTGCCTGGAGCTAAATTATAAAAAGTACTTGCTGTTTGATATGTTGATCCGTTGTCGTCAGAATATTGATAAGGGGCAACACCTCCATTTATAACATTTAGGTTTATTGTTCCATTTTGGAGCCCATTACATGATACCATAGTAGGGATAGCAAAAATACTTATTGAGTCAGCCTGAAGGATTTCAACACTATCTGTTGAAGAGCATCCATTATCATCTATTACAGTAACTGCATGCATTCCAACTGGTAATACTGTAGAGATACTTGAAGAACCATTAGACCAAAGTGTTTGATAAGGACTTGTTCCTCCAAAACCGTATGCAGTTGCTGTTGCATCTCCATTAAAGCAGGCTGCAGTTGCTCCTGTAGAATATACTACAAGTTCTGTAGGCTCAAGAACTTCATAGCTATAAATAAGAGTATTTGTAATATCAGAAAGTTCTAGTGTATAGATTCCGGCAACTAAACTATCTATATCCTGATCATTTGATGTAAATCCAAATGGGCCTGTCCATAAATAAGTATAAACAGAATCTCCTCCATCAGGAGTTATATTAATTGCTCCACTGTTTCTACTCCAGCAAATATTATGAACTATATTGTCTAAATATGAGACTAAAGATAGAGGTTGCTCTACTAAAAAAGTATCTAAAGAACAGCCTAATGAATCCGTAGTGTTTAATATATATATTCCAGCAAATAAATTGGTTATATCTTGATCTGTTGATGTGAAATTATTTGGGCCTGACCATTTATAACTGGTATTTACTCCTATAGTATCTAGCGTTATATAAATAGATCCAGAATTTATTCCAAATGTATCAATGTGTATAATGCTATCTAGACTTAGACTTATACTATTTGGTTCTGTAATTGTACTTGTACTATCCCATACCATTGATTGACAGCCATTTCCATCAACAGCATTAATAGTATATTCTCCTGCACATAGATTATTTAATGTATTTGTGTTGAGTGTACTGTCAGAATAAAATATACAAACGTTTAATGACATATTTGCCCATACAAAATTAGTGTATGGACCTACGCCTCCAGCAGTAGAAATAAATATTTCACCATCACAGCTAGCATTACAACTAGCATTATCTAGTACCTGAGTGCTTAAAATAAATTCTGGAGGTTGACTTAATGTAACTCTTCCAGTAATTAGGCAGCCCTGAGAATCAATTGTAGAATCTCTATATATATCTTGAGAAAGGAAATTAAGATTAGCAATAGGGCTACTTACAAGGATATTATTAATATAAGTTTGGTATGGGCTTGTTCCTCCACTTAATTCTAATTGTATGCTTCCATCAGATACTCCATTACATGAAATATTATAGCCATTAAAATCAGAAACAGTAACACTTCTAATAAGACTATCTGGCTGAGTAATAGTTATTGTATCATAGCTTGAGCATCCATTTAAATCTGTAACCGCATAAGGATATAAGCCTGCAGGAACTCCAACAGGAGTAATAAATATATTATTCCCATTTAATAATGGAAAAGTAAATTGTCCCCAGCTAAGAAGATAATCTGTTAGTCCTCCGCTGAAAATTACAGTTGCTGCTCCGCTAGTATCTCCATAGCAAGCTACATCAGTAGTTGTAAAAGAGGATGTCAGTTCATCTGGAGAGCTAAGAGTAATACTATCAGTAAGAGAACATCCGCTTGAATCTAAAACTGTTACGCTGTAAGAATTTGCTGATAGATTAGTTATATTATTCAAACTATCATTGTTAGACCATTGATATGAGAAAACACCATATCCTCCAGATGCATTAGCGTTAATAGATCCGTTATTTCCATTATAGCAAGAAATAGCATATCCATTGTAATCAGATGTGGTAAGATTTAGTAAAAGTCCGTTTGAAGGTTGATCTATAAATACATTGTTTGTAGTTAAACATCCATTAGAATCAGTAATACTTACAGAATAATTTCCTGATGTAAGGTTGCTAATATCTTCTGTTGTATCATTAGTATTCCATAGGAAAGTATAAGGAAGTATTCCTCCTGATACAGTGAGATCTATACTTCCATCTGAGCTAAAACAAGTTGTTAGATCATTTGATAATATAGATGAAACTACTTGGCTATCAGGCTCAGATATTAAAATGGTATCACTAAACAAACATCCATTAGAATCTATAACTGTATAAAAATAATTTCCAGCTGTAAGTAAGCTTGGGTCATAGTTGCCCCAATCCTCAAAATATGAAGGAGTTCCTCCAGAAATAGATAGACTTACTGAGCCATTATTTGCTCCAGAACATAATACATTATTAATAGTCGATGAGATAATAAGTTCATCTGGCTGACTTATTGTAATTGAATCTGCAATACTACATCCGTTTGAGTCTGTTATAGAATAAGTATAAACTCCAGAAGATAAATTTTGTGGATCTGCGTTAGCCCAATCTTCGATATAAGATGGAGTTCCTCCAGAAATTGATAAGATCACTGCTGCATCATTAAATCCATAACAACTTACATTAGAGGAAGTATAAGAATATATTAGTTCTGTTGGTTCACTAATAAGAACGCTATCAGAGTTGCTACAGTTATTAATATCTATAACACTAAAATAGTGATAACCTGCAGTTAAGGCAGAAGAATCACTTACGCCCCAATCTTCAAAATATGGAGATGTTCCTCCCAATATGTTTAGTGTTACGGCTCCATCATTTAATCCATAGCAGCTAATATTTGAAATATTTGTTGTTATATTAAATGTGTCCGGCTGAGTTATATAAATTGTATCATAAATAGCACATCCATTTCCATCACTAATAGAGAAAGGATAGCTTCCTGCTGGAATACCAATAGGAGACGAGAATGATGTTAATCCCATTAACTGTAGTGTTTGACCAAATGCACTAATAGTATAGTTTTGATCTCCTCCAGAAATATTTAAAGTTGTTGCTCCGTCACTTAGCCCATTACAGCTTACATTAGTATTAGTAATCTGGGCAGTAATTGGATTTGGCTGGCTAACATCTAATAATGAAGAAGAAGTAATACACCCATTAGAATCTGTTACATGGCAGGTATATCTAGCTCCTATTGCATTAAATAATGTATCTGAATAAATAGAATCATTATTTATATTATTAGTCCATAGATAAGTAAATGGAGAAGTTCCTCCACCAGCTAAAGCAGAAATAACACCATCAGAACCTCCGTAGCATGTTGGGGTATTAATAATTGATGTATTTACTGTAATTATGCCAGGCTCACTCAAAATTACAGTGTCATTTACACTACATCCCGTTGAGTCAGTAATGGTGAAATAATGTGACCCTGCAGAAAGTCGTGTTGGGTTACTTGCTCCCCAGTTAGTTGTATAAGGAGGAGTACCGCCATTTATTGTAACTGTAGCACTTGTTTGATCACCATTACAAAGAATTGTACCAACGCTAACAGAATATGTAATAGCAGAAGGTTCATTTATAACAATACTGTCAGAGGATAAGCATCCAGAAGCATCTGTGGTAACACAAGAGTATGTACCGATACTTAAGTTATTAATTGTTGAGGTTGTTGCGCCATTAGACCATAAGTATGTGGTTGGGGGAGTTGCATTAATTACTAGTGAATAGTCTTCAGTAGCTCCGTAGAAAGTTAAAAAATTTGAAGGGCCAAAATCACATGGACCAATTAAACTATCTTCATTCAACTGACTAACTATTCTTAATCTTGTTACATAATTAGTATATGTATTTGGGACAGTAAAAGATAAGGTGTTCAAAGAGGGAAGTGTATCTGAATTAATGATTCCAATTTCTTCCCCAGCATCATCAAAATCTCCATCAACATTCCAGTCAATATAAGCCTTAGCTCCTGATTGATAATTTGGTATGTTACTAATATTATTAAGAACAATATCTAAATTATAAGTTTGGTTTGGGCTCAGGCTTGCATACATAGATGTATAATCTTCATATGTGTCTGGTCCTGGTGTATAATTAGAAATTGAATCTAAATCACCGAGTAAAGTAACATTTTGGATATTTATATTAATACCTGAGTAGGGAGCTGAAGCACAGTAGGATAATAATGATTGAGTACCTCCTGAATTTCCTTGTGTATTAGCACTTGCACTTCCATCATTAAACCCAAAGCAGCTAATATCATTTGAGTTCAATGTTGTTACTCCAGAAAGCGTAGTTAAAGAATCAATTATTATAAAAGTATCAATAAACGTAGTACATAAGTTCGCATCTGTTGAGTTAATTATATATGTACCAGCACACAAATTATTTGCTCCTGAAGCTGTATCTCCTGTATTCCAAGAATATGAGTATGGCTGTGTTCCCCCTAGTAAGTTAAGTGCAATAATGCCATAGCAAGAATTTGAATCACAGGATATATTATCAGAATAATATGGTGAATGAGTAAGAATATCTGGATTTATGATTGAAATTGTATCAGTAATTGATTCATTACAGCTAAGATTTGTAGAGGTTAAAATATAATCTCCAGGAGAAAGATTTGAAATAGTTGAGGTTGTCTCTCCTGTACTCCATAAATATGAGAAGTTTCCTGTTTCATTTGGAGTAGCAGTTATAGATCCATCACTATTGCCATTACAAGAAGCATTAGTAATATCAAATAGTATCTGATGATAAATGTCTGAAATAGTTATTGTTGCTGTATCTAAGCACTGGGTATTATAATCCGTGACAGTTAAAGTATAGTCGCCAGCACTTAAATTATTTACACTTGAATTAGTGTCCCCATTACTCCATAAATATGAGTCAGTGCCATTACTACCAAACATATTAATTAAAGAAGCACTCCCATCAGAGCCTCCATTACACGATACATCTACTGAGGAAATACTGTCAATTGAGTATGTATTACAGTTTACAAACATAACACTAGCTGTATCAATGTTAGACAGAGGACGGATAACATTACCAAGATTATCAACTTCATTAGTTACCCATGAGCAAGTATATGTTCCATAATTTGCTGTGTTGTTAGAATTGTTTAAAAAACGAACTCTTAAAATAATAGCTTGAGAAGAGCCATAATTAATAGTTAATCCTGTGGTGTCATTTGATTGGTTGCTAGTGGAATGCCAATGTCCGAATGCATTACCATTGTTATCAATATCATAAGGAAGTGTAACCCAGAAATTTAAAATTGGATGTAACCATTTCATATTAAAATCTCCTTGAATTATAGGAAGTGAGTCATGAGAGATAATAAATTCTGGTCTTATATTAACATCACAACCTAAATTTGTAATTTGTAATGTGTCGAATGATGATATATTATATCCATTTACTGGATTTGGATTAAAAGCAGACATATACTGACTGATATAAGTTGAATCTCCTGAAGCCACAATAGCAGTATCTGAAACTGTACAGCCATAAATATCTGTAATAGTTACGATGTAATAACCAGCACCAATAGGTATTAAATCTTCTGAAGTAAAATTATTATTCCAGTAATAGCTGTAAGGAGCTGTCCCACCAAATACAGTAAGGTCTACAGCTCCATCAGGTGAGTTGGGACAAGAGGCATCAGTTATTACAATACTATCTTGCATTGCACATTGACTTGTAGAAAAGTTAGGGCCAACTTCCCAGATACTGTCACATTTTACTCTCCAATTATATGTTGTTTGAACTGTTAATCCATTAATAGAATAAAAACCATTAAATGATGATGCTACTGAGTCACTCATCCAATTATTTTGAGTACTATCTTTATATTCAATTATAAAGTCTAAGCTTCCACAAGTTCCACTTTGCCATTGTACAAGTGCGGATGTGAAGTCAGTACTTACAACCGACAAACTATCTGGAGATTGACTAAATATATTTTTGAGACAAAATATAAGTAGAAAAATAGTAAAAAGTATTTTTTTCATAAACTTAAGTTAAATGTGTAGTACACAAATATATAAAAAACTTTACTAGAATAAATGTTATTAAATTACTTAAAGAAATTTTCACTTTAGAACTATTTATTTTTTGATAATTGTATAATTAAAAAAATCTAGAATTGATTTTTCTTTAATCAATACATTATTGATAGTTTTAATTTGATTTGCTGTTAAAAGGGATATGCTTTCTTGATTTAGATTTGTGAGATGTAATTCTTTTTTATTTCTGATATTATGAGCAGAAAATTTGATATCCATTTTTATATCTTTTAAGGCAGGGAAAAAATCACAAATCTGTTTTTTTATTAATTGAGGGTTTTCTGTTAACTCTTCATATTTAATTAAAATTGCATCATTATTTTCATAATTAGTCTTTTGATATTTTAAATAATCAATATATTTAAGAGTGGCTTGAGAGGTTTCGGTGTCATATCTTCTAATATTACTTTGGATTTGGGCATAAGGATTTCGAACTAAGCAGATAAATTTAACTCCGTGAAAAGTTTGAGTAATATCATTAGTACGAATTATGTTGGGAGGACTTTTTTCAATTAAAATTTGTTTTGAAAGGTCCCAGTATTTATGCCAAATTAGCTTGATATTATTCCAATCAATTTTTTTGTTTTTCTGCCATCTATTATCAGTAAATAAAATATCTTTTGCTTTGGGTAAATGTTGTCCCTCCCTTAACCCAATATTATTATTGCAACTTGCATTTTTAGAAGAGGAAATAATTTGAGTTAAAATTGTAGAGCCACAAAATGGAGGACTTAAAATAAATAAATAATCGTTTTTTTCTTTGGCAAAAAACAGATTTTTAAGCTTAATTTTTTGCGATATGTAAAAGAAATATAATAATCGTTTTGTAGAATCAAGTTTATTAATGTATTTCATTATTCAAATGTACAAAACCTTTCTTTTGTTTTTTAAGGATTAATTAAAAGTAGTTTGACCTTTATTTATCTTTAAATTTTATAAATTTACTATTAACAAAAAATAATTTTAAGATGAAAAAAATAGTAATATTTATTTTAGTAGTATTTACTTCCTTAGCTGCAACTTCTCAGATAACTGTTACTGATGTTGATATTATGGATGTGGGAGATGTTATATATATGGCTTATGATAATACCCCAACTATCTCTGTTGGGAACTCTGGAGCGAATCAAGTATGGGATTTTTCATCTCTTCAAGTCTCAAGTAGTGATGTGATTGATATTTTGTCTCCAAATAATACTCCTCATGTAAACTCATATCCATCATCTAATGTTTGTGTTGAAGTTAATGGAGATTTTCTCTATTTTAACAAATCAAGTACTGGTATCTTAGCATTAGGCCAAGGAGATTCAGTTTTTCAGCAGCCTACAATGTTTATGCCCTTACCTTTAACATATGGAATGAATCATGTTGATGGTCCTGTTGCTATAATAGACTCTTTAATCGGAGGTCCTACTGTAAATTTACTTCTATCCTCTCAAGGGTTATCTGCCATGCTGTTAACTTCTGGGGCAGCACAAGTAGCAGATTCCATTAATATACTTGTTAATATGACTAATACTTTTGATGTTGATGCTTTTGGGACTGTAAATATGCCTAATGGTTCATACGATGTTTTAAGAGTTCAAACCACAATACAAACAAGCAGTGATGTTTTAGTTTATTGTACAGATACTTTAACAGGATTAGGCTCTGGATGGTATCCTACTCCATTCACTAGCGCTAGTACTGAACAAGGGTATTATTTTATGTCCAATGATCCTGCCATAAGGTTTGCTTTAGTAGATATAGCTTTAGATTCTGCTTTAAATATTGAAGAAGTAGCATTCTTAACCAGTCCTGCTTCTACTGTAGTTATGGATTTAGAAAAAAATGGGCTTAAAATATTTCCTATTCCCTCTTCATACGATATAAACATTTCTTCTGATGGGATTGTAAAATGTAAGTATTTTGAAATCTTTAACTTATCTGGTCAAGTAGTTTTATCTGAAGCGTTTGATAATAACACCAAATTTGATGTTTCCAGCTTAAAGAAATCAACTTATATTCTAAAAGTTTATACAGATCAAGGAGTTGCTCAGAAAAAAATTGTAATACAATAGTGCTTAATTTTTATACTACAATATTTTTAATAATGAATTCAATACTTATTTTTGATTTTAGCGCCGATAGTGATTTGTCTAATTGGTTTGTTGTGGATGATGTTGTAATGGGAGGAAGGTCTTCGGGTAGTTTTTATATTGGAGATAATGGAACAGGTGTTTTTAGCGGTGAAGTCTCAACAAAAAATAATGGAGGTTTTTCTTCTCTTAGATTTACTTCACAACCTAGATCTTTAAAAGACCATTCAAAATTTATTCTATCTTTAAAAGGAGATGGTAAAAAATATCAATTTCGAGTAAAATCAAAACGTAATGATTATCAATCATACGTTCTTGATTTTAAGACTAGTGGGGAATGGCAAGAAATTGAAATTGACTTTTCTGCTTTGGTTCCAACCTTTAGAGGAAGAAAACTTGATATGCCTAATTTTCAGTCTAACAGTTTTGACGAATTAGGTTTCTTAATAGGAAATAAAAAAAACGAAAGTTTTAAACTTGAGATTAATAAAATTGAAATCAAATAAAAAATGAGGACCCTTTTATTAGTAATATTTTCTTCATTTATTTTTTGTCAAAATATTCAATCTCAAAACAATCTAGATAGAGGCTATAAAGTAAGTATTGGAGATGTTGCTCCAGTCTTTGATATGTTTTTAGTTGATGGCTCGCAGCTTTCTAGCTCTGACCTTTTAGGAAAGGTTGTTGTCTTACAATTTACAGCTTCATGGTGTGGTGTTTGTATTAAAGAGATGCCTCATTTAGAGAAAAGAGTTTGGCAAAGATTTAAATCTGAAGATTTTCTAATGATTGGTATTGATTTAAAAGAAGAGCAAGAGGTTGTCAAAGAATTTATTGCAAAAACAAACGTTACCTATCCAATTGGGCTTGATTCAAATGGAGATATTTTTGCTTCATTCACTCTCAAAGGTGCTGGAGTTACTCGGAATATTGTTTTAAATAAAGCAGGTGAAATCATTTTTCTTACTAGGTTGTACGATGAGAAAGAATTTGAGAAAATGATAGATGTGATTGAGCTAGAACTGTCTAAAACTTAATTTACACATATATATTGAATAATATTGATTTTATTATAGTTGGCCAAGGATTAGCAGGTACTCTGCTAGCTCATGATTTAATTGATGCGAAAAAAAATATTTTAATTATTGATAAGCAGCTTGAAGCTTCAGCTAGTAAGGTTGCTGCAGGACTAATAAATCCTGTGGGGATGAAGAGATGTATCCCCTCATTTATGTCAGATGTATATCTTCCAAAAGCCTTAAATACTTATAGGTCTTTAGAAAAGAAATTAAAAGTTAGTTTTTTGCATTTAAAACCAATTGTTCGTTTATTTTCAAATTTAGATGTAAAAAGAGACTGGGAGATTAAGTATAGCAACGAAAATATGGATAAATATATTTCATCTTTTAATAACCCAGATAAGTTCTCGTTTTTAAAAGATTCCTTTGGTAGTGCAAATGTTGAGCCTGCAGGACATCTTGATGTAAATCTTTTTTTAGATAAATCAAGAGAATATTTTAAATTGAATAATTTATTAATAAATGAAATTTTTAATTTCGACTTTTTTGATGAAAATAATATTTCATATAAATCAATTACTGCCCAAAAAATAATTTTTTGCGAAGGTTTTAGGCTGCGTGAAAATCCATTTTTTAAATATTTGCCTATCACTCCTACAAAAGGAGAAGTGATGAAGATTAAAGTTCCTTCTGAAAAAAATTTTGGTAGAATTATTAGTAAAGGAATATATATCCTTCCTCTTGGGGACTATATTTATTTAGTTGGTGCTACATATAACAGAATAGATTTTACAGATGCTTTGACTGAGCAAGGGCAGGCTTTTTTAAAAACAAAAATTAATGAAGTTCTGAATGTTGATTATGAGATTGTAAGTAGTGTTGCTGGAGTTAGACCTACTACAAAAGATAGGAGGCCTTTGCTTGGACTGCATCCAAAGAATCCATCTATTGCTGTTTTTAATGGTCTTGGAACAAGAGGAGTGTTGCAAGGTCCTTCTTTGTCAAATGAATTATGTGATTTTTTAATTAGATCTAAATATGAAAACTCTATTAGTAAATTTAACAACATCAGCAGATTTAATTAAATGACTTTAGAAAGTGAAATAGCATAAAAAGGTTGTTTAGATTTAGTGCTTGATTCGCCACAAATAAATAATTCTTGTGATTCTAATTTCTTAGTTGATAAATAGTCAAAAATAGTTTTTTCTGTATTTTGACTCATGTCTAAGGAAAATCTCCATTGCTCTCCAAATGATTTAACAGTTTTATTGCCTTTTTTTACTCTGCTAAATTCATCTGAATGAAGGAACTTGGTTGAGTAAAAATCCTGAGCAACTAAACTTCCTTTAGGGCTTATTTCATTGATTTTCTCTAACACTTGTGTCATAGTGTCATCTTTTAAATAACAAGAGACGCTCTCAAACAGGAAAAGTGTTTTTTTATCTGTTTGAAATCCATTTGAGATAAGCTCATCTGCCCAAAAATTATTATTAAGATCACCACTTATATATTTTATATGATCAATACCTATACTTGCTTTCTTTAAGGTTTTAATTTTTAAGTCTTGAGTATTTCTTTTATCAATCTCAAATATCTTTACAGTCTCATTATTAAACTTTATAGATCTTAAGTCAAAGCCTGCGCCTAAAATGACTAGTTGCTTGACATTATTAATATTTTGATTTATTATTTGGTCAAACTTTTTAGTTCTATAAAACAAGAATGAGTAAGATGATATTTTTTTTAACTCCTCTTTTACAAGTGCTTTCGGAATAAATCCAGAAATTTTATTTGCTAGAAGAGCAGCTGACATCATCATAAGAAACCCATTATGAGATTCTGCAGGAAAGTTTTTTATGAACTTAATCATATCAGGGTCTCTCCTCAATTTAAATTTGTGAAGAAGCCACTGGCCCTGTATTACCTGACCAGCAGTATAGGAGATTTTTAGTCTTTTACTTATTATTTTTTCTTTTTGAAAGGAGTATACCGCACCAATTATTGAGATGGGCATCAATAAAGTTTGAAAGAAAATATAAATTATATTTTGATATATCTTAAGCATTATAAATTTTCTGTAAAATTAAAAAACCTTTACAATAATGTAAAGGTTTTTTAATCATGTAACAAACAATTTTAAAATAACTAATTTTAACTAAATTCTTTAATAATTTTTGACTTATAAAACTTTCTAAAAAGTTATGAAGCCTATTACTAAGTTTGAAATAACTGTGATTGATGATGAGAACATTAATGCTTGAGCATAAATTGGTAAGCTAACTTT
>Ga0209816_1003116_pt1 | contig 11481 bp, 9 predicted proteins | sample CoawatmetaG01DNA_FD_187509 | JGI IMG/M metagenome (GOLD analysis project Ga0209816, IMG submission 187509) | Marine microbial communities from the West Antarctic Peninsula - Coastal water metaG017-DNA (SPAdes) (version 2) | ecosystem: Environmental > Aquatic > Marine > Coastal ... | reverse complement strand
GAGCATGTGTTTGAGGGAAGGATTGTCAGCGGTGAAGCGTTTATTGCCAGCCAGCAGTATGTTGATTTCCTGCGTGACCAGTTTGATGCCTACGCAGTAGAAAGCGAAGGAGGACCGGTTGCGAGAATCGCGCACGAGTTTGGCGTGCCGGTGATTGTTATACGGACCCTTTCAGACAAGGCCGATGGGCGAGCGCATGAGTCCTATGCAAGTTTCGCGCAAGATGCAGCCGACAATTCCGCACGTGTCGTGCTTACGATGCTAAAAGATCTGGCCGCAGATAAATGATTGATCCTGGATTCAAGAAATAAGAGTGCGGCACACACATAAAAACTCTCAGGCCGACGTGTGTGCCCACTTATAGTTTTGCAGACCTATCAGAATCAAGTTTTCATAGTCGTAAGAGGCAAGCCAAAGAGCCAATAGGGAAATCGCATTGAGCTGTCAACACCGGCGGGCCGCCGTGACAGATTCCAACAGAGATACGGATAGTGGAGCAGACATCAAAAAACTAATTTCGTAACTTGGGTTTTCATCGTCATCGGCCAACCGCAGCCACTCACCGTTATTTTAATTTGTTAGGCAAACCGCATACCCGTTTATTTCGAAACAGGATGAACCCTAACACTAGAGAAGCGAATGCCGAGATTGCCTCTCGGCACGTACGTGCTGAGAAACGCTCCCTCCCGCTCAACGATTAACTCGATAAGTTCTTCCGAAGATTGGTGCAAGGACTGCAGGGCCGCAACGTCACCTGGCCCGAACACCCTATCGCCGTCTAGGGAGTAGATAAAGTCTCCTGCTAAGGCGCCGCCTTGCTGAGCAGCCGAGCCCTCTGCAACGCCTATTAGCTTTAGCCGGTTGCGTTGCGCTGTCGCGTACAAGTAGCTGTAACCTATAAGTGCGACACACACATAAAAACTCTCACGCCCTCAACGAAATCTCTTACAAAAAGGTAGGGTGAACTGCCCCACTACCTTATGTTGGCGTCCGCGACAGATTGGAAGCAGTCTAAATCAGTATGGCGACCTGGAAACACCTAGACGAGACGATGGAACTATAGGGTACGTCCATTCGTTATTTATCTGTACTTCTAGGTGAATCAGGGTTACCGCACTGGCGCACGACCCCTTATTGGCCTATTTCCAGACATTTTGCGCCGCACCCCGACGACTGTGCTTAACCCGCCTTTTCGGCTTCAACCCTTGCGATACTGGGGTGCTCTGCCATGAGATCGACCACAGCTTGAATACGGGGGTAGTCTGCCAATACATCCAGGTCCATCACCGCTTTACCAATACCCGTTGCAAGACCAAAGGTATAAAAAGTATAGAAGTCTGCAAGGGTTACCGTGTCGCCAGCGGCATAGGGCGCGCCAACAAAAATCCGATCAACCGCCACCATACCTTTGATCAAGTCAGCCTTGGCGCTTTCTCTGGTTTCGTCACTCACAGGCTTTTTAAATAACAGCTCTGGCAGGCAGCGCCGCGCAACCAGCTCTACGTCGAGCTTTAGATGGCAGATCAATTCAACCACCTTCGCTGCTGCTAAGGGATCGCTGGGCAACAAGGCTGGCTGCGGCGCGATTCTATCGAGGTAAGCCGCAATCGCGAGAGATTCCGACAGGTACTGGCCGTCTACGCCGATCGATGGCATTTTGCCCATAGGCGAACGGCTCAAGTTATCTTCATCTTGTGTCGGTGGCGCTTTCACCTCTTCAAATTCCACACCTTTTTCTATCATTAGTGCTTTGGTCAAGCTGTAGTAATTGCTCATGCGTAAACCGTAGAGTTGAATCATTTTTTTCTCCATTGCTGATGGGTAAACAAATTAGGTAGTGACAATAATATTGTGGCACATACAAAACAACACCGAATATCGAGCCAACAGTATCATTATGTCAATGCACTAAAAGTGTGTGCCCGTTTATGATTTTGTTTTTGATTTATAGCGGATTCAGTCAGACATGTTCTCAAAAAACGACCAAACCACGCGGCTTGTGTCTATATCTTGGTTGGCGTTGCGAAAGTACCACCAAGCCATAGGGTTTCTCCACCAATCGAATTGTACGCCTGGCCAATGGTGGCCCCCGTCGACAACCCTGTAAAACCAGACTTCGTTATCCTGTGTTTCAGACCAATATCGATCAAAAATAATGTGGCTGCTGTCATTGGCAGCATTATTAGGCAAATTACTCGATTGCTTGAGTGTTAGCCCATTGAGCTCGACCCAGAATGCGATGGTCGCCGGTAAATCTAGATAAGGTCCCCATCCCCCAGAATTTTCCATGTCGCCATTGAATAACGATACCTCGTCATTGGTGCCGTGGACCTCAAATATGGGTAGCGGCCTGCTGGGCGAACAAGTGTCGAAGGTTTCTTTCATCATGACACCCGCGATTGGGGCAACCGCGCGAAAAATATCTGATGCTTGGCATGCAAGCAGATAGCTCATGTCCGCGCCGTTCGACATACCGGTTGCAAAGACCTTGTCTGGATTGAGGGTTAGCTCGTCTTGCAGGTGCGCGACTAGGTCACGAATAAACTGTAGATCATCCACCGAGGCGTCAGCGTGGAACTCATAGCCAACATTAAAAAACGCGTTACCCTGTTGATCGACCGTGCCTTGTGGATAGACCACAACAAAACCTTCTTCGTCTGCGACCTCGTTCATACCGGAATAAGACATGATGCTATCAGCAGAACCGGTGTAGCCATGCATGACGATCACAAGGGGTGCGGGGTGTGTTAGTTGCTTTGGTACATGTAGCAAATAAGAACGCGTTAGAGCACCTGACTGAATATCATATTGTCCGGACGCCAAATCTGTTGCACTTCCTTCTGCATTAACGAAACTCGCGATGGTCGCTAACAGCAAGAATAAAATGAGCCTTGTTGGTTTTGGCGAACCGGATACTTTGTCCATAGCACTAAATTTTCTCATTTGGTTCATGTCAAAAACCTTACGCGCGGCTTATTCAAATTGTTAGCTGGCGAGCTGTAGAACTATCGTTTCTACAATACTGCTATAGCTTCAGCCAACGGCGTTTTACCGTCGATTAAGCTGAATGATTTGCCAATAGTATTGTCATAATCAAGACACGCAACGAGAGCCTCTGCAACGTTTTCACGCGAGGTCATTCCGCTCCCCTGTAATTCTGTGGTGACAGTCACTAACTCTGAACTTGATTCGTCGGTCAAACCACCGGGGCAGACAATCGTATAGTCAAGACCGGTTTCGACCAGGTGGTTATCGGCATGCGCCTTGGCGCGGTGATAGTGCGCGATGCGAGACTGACTGTTCACATCGTTATTGATTGAGCTAAGCATGATGTAGCGTTGAACCCCATGCACTTGCGCTGCAACCATTGAACGAATCGCGCCAATATGGTCGATCAACACCGTTTTGTCTTTACCTGTCGTACCGCCGGATCCTGCAGCAAAAATTATTGCATCGCATCCTTCGACAGCGTGGTCGATCGGATATTCAAGGTCTGCTAAAACGGTCGGCACGCCTAATTTGTCAAAATTGGCTCGCTGCGACGAGTTTCTGATCATTGCAATCGGATCATGTTCGCTTTTCACTAATCGCCTAATGACGCGTGTTGCCGTGTTTCCGTTTGCGCCGATAACCAGTACTTTCATGTTGGCCTCTGTCTGAAACATTTCTTTGATGACTAGTAGGCATGAGTGTTGTGGTGGAATCAAGCGAAGCCGGGGTGTTAACTGCTCTATCTAGTGACACACACAAAACAATATGATGAGAATGCGGTAATAGCAGCAATGGCTTACCTCAACCCAACACGTGCGCGCATCTCACAGCGTATCGAAAAGTTCGCGTGCTATTTTACGTGTTTTCGAATAAAGCTTTTTACTAGTGACAGTCTCATCGCACAACAAATCCTAGCCCATTGCCTAGACCGGCTTTTAGCTTTATCTTTAGGTTTATGCTTATTTTGCTTACGAAGAAACCGCCTGGTTAGCTATCCTGAATGTACTTAAACTCCTGGTAAGCTGTTGATGCAAAACGTGTAAACGTCTAAGGATCACTAGCGTCAAGTCTGACCGACCCACAACAAATAAAATAGGGACGCTTAAACATGCAAAACATTGATCAAATTCTAGAAAAGCATATCGCCAGCGGCGACCTTCCTTGCGCCGTCGCCGGTGTCGCTAATGCTGACGGCACATTGTATATGGGTGCCGCGGGCCTACGCAGTCTTGATGCTTCTGATGCCATGACCACAGACACTATTTTTGCCATTGCCTCCATGACCAAGGCCATCACCACCGTTGCCACCCTGCAATTAGTCGAGCAAGGGCTGATTGATCTGGACACGCCCATTACCGCCTACCTGCCTAACTTAGCGCACCTTAAGGTTTTAGATGGTTTTGATGATGACGGCGAACCTATGCTCAGTTCGCCTACAAGCAGTCCGACCACTCGCCAACTGCTCACCCACACTTCCGGTTATGTGTATGAAATATGGAATGCCAATGCATTACAGCGTGTCGCCAGTGAACAAATAGACAGCCTGTTTGTTGAAGGCGGCAATGGTATGACAGCGCCACTTGGTTTCTATCCAGGAGAGCGCTGGGAATACGGTATTGGTATTGATTGGGCAGGCGTCATTGTCGAAACCCTGAGCGGTAAAGATTTGGACGTGTATTTTCAAGACCACATTTTTTCACCCCTAAGCATGCATGACAGCGCTTATATAGTACCGGAGGCAAAAGCCGCCAGGCGTGCCGCGGTACACGCCAGAACTGAGGATGGTTTAACAGTAATACCACACCTTGGCGAACCAATATCTGGCGGCGGTGGCTTAAGTTCAACCATCCCCGACTACCTTCGATTTATGCGCGCATTGTTGAATCAAGGCACACTAGACGGCACGAAAATTTTACAGCCGCAGACCGTGGATATGATGTTTGAAAATCACATCGGTGATTTAGACGTTACCCCTGGCCCAACGCAAATGCCGGCTATCAGTAATGACTTCGACATGGGCTTTGGTCAGCCAGCCAAATGGGGTTTAGGCTTTCTGCTGCACGAAGCACAAACAGCATCAGGACGTCCCAAAGGTTCTGTTTCTTGGGCAGGTTTGTTTAATAGCTACTTCTGGATAGATCGTGAAAACGATCTTTGCGCAGTTATCGCAACGCAGGTTTTACCTTTTTACGATACTCACGCCGTGGCTATGCTGAAAGACTTTGAATCTGCGGTTTATAAGAATTTGAAATCATAGACAGGTCTTCTAAATGTTATGCCAACGATAGTATTAAGGTTAATTGTTGAAAGTGTGTGTCCCTATGTAGTTTGTCCTATGTAATTTGTCCTATGTAGTTTGTCCTATGTAGTTAACTCAGCAAGCACATGCAAATGAACCGTGATTGACGCTGAAAACACGCGTGAGTGGATAGGAAAGAATTTCAGAGACTTTGTTCGTGGTTGCAAGCTTGCTGGCGTTGCGATTAACGAACCCTCTCGGATCGTAAGCCTCACAATAAACATCACCAGCAAGCGTTTGCTAAAAAGTTAGTCGCTAATTAGCCGTTAAAACGTTTTATCACCATCTTGCCCAGTGCCATCATATGCACCTGGTCTGGACCATCTGCCTGACGACACCATCTGGCATAGTTAAAGGCTTCAGCCATAGGATAGTCAGCAGTTAAACCACCCGCACCATGAATCTGCATGCAGCGATCAATCACTGTCTGCGCCATCAGAGGAACGGTTATCTTAGCCGCTGCAATTAGATCGCGAGAATCTTTTGCGCCGACTTCGTCCATCTTTCTTGCGGTCTTAAGCGTGAGCAGCCTTGCCTGTTCGATTTCACTGAATGACTTCGCGATGTCCTCAAGCACAGATTGGTGGTCCGCTAGTTGCCTACCGAAAGTTTCTCGACTAACCGCTCTACGACACGCGAACTCTAACGCTCTCTGGGCAGAACCGATCAAACGCATACAATGGTGAATTCGGCCAGGCCCAAGTCGACCTTGAGAAATCTCAAATCCGCGTCCTTCACCCAACAGGATATTTTCTTTCGGCACGCGCACGTCTTCAAAATGAACTTCAGCATGACCCGAGGGCGCATCATCATAACCAAGTGTTGTCAGTGACCTAACAACTCTCACACCCGGCGTGTGCTTTGGCACCAGGATCTGGCTTTGTTGCAGATGGCGGTTCGGATTGTCTGCATCAGACTTGCCCATAACAATAAATATCTTTGTTCGCTCATAAGGCGCATTGGTAATAAACCATTTTTTTCCGTTGATGACATAATCGTTGCCATCTTGAACGATGGACGTGCGAACATTAGTCGCATCACTGGACGCGACATCCGGTTCAGTCATGCAATAGGATGAACGAATCTCGCCGCTGAGCAAGGGTTCAAGCCACTCAGCTTTCTGAGCCTCTGTACCATATTTCATGAATACTTCCATGTTGCCAGTATCCGGTGCATTACAATTAAACACTTCTGGTGCCCAGAGCACCCTTCCCATCATCTCAGCAAGTGCACAATAATCTTCGTTGCTGAGTCCACCATGATTCTTTGGCATCCAAAGATTCCACATCCCCAGTTCTCGGGCTTTTGCTTTTAGTTCTTCCATCAGAGGCACGGTCGAGAAGCGGCTTTCAAGACTGTTGAGTTGCTCCTGATAGCGCTCTTCATTTGGATAGATGTAGTCATCCATAAAGGATTGAAGTTGATTAATTAGCTGTTCAACCGGCGGCAAATCAGTGGATGTTTGGCTCATTGCTTTTTCTTTCCTTAATGTTTATTTATATTTTTTATCAATTGGTCTAACCGTTTTCAGTGCCCGCTTTACCAGACAGTCTGTCGCTTTGACTTCTGTCTTGCATTCTAATGCAGAATGCAAGGTAAAGAATCTCTTTCGTCATTTTGACTCGATGAAAAACCAAAGATCTCATTTTCTAGCCCTCATCATTCAGACACGTAAAAATGAGTATCCTTCGAAGGACATCCACTACTGCAAGACTGGACTGCACTTCGTAAAAAAACTCACAGAAGTATGCTCAAAGCGGCGCTCACTGAACTCGGAATAGAGACTCGACCTGATGTACTCGTATAGACCGTGCTTGAATACCCTCAGAACGAAGGCGCCGCAAAATCGCCCAGTCAGGTCCGATCGAGATGGGCGAAGATAATGCTATAACCATAGGTACTGGAATGGTTTCAGGGTGCGCACAAACAGTGATGCACAGATAGTGACACACACAAACAACCTTGCTCAATTAACCTGTCATCGTCATGAAAGCCGCACAGCACTCGCTTGTAATCCCGTTACGCGAGTGACACCTGACCGAGTATCAAACATCTCTACGCGATAAATGTATGTCACGCCCACTGCGAGCAGCACAAACAATGGAATGTCGAAAGGCATCGCATCGGGCCACATTGGATTATTCAACTGAAAATGAAAAACCATAGGTAATAAAATTCCTCCTCGCATTTGGTTGAATAGCGGCGTGATAATGACGCTAATGGCAATTACACCGATAAGGAATGGCAGAACGTCCCAATTGCTTTGAGGCAGTCCAGAAAGGAAAAAAGCCGGTAAGTGCCAGATACCCCAGGCGCACCCAACTAGAATTGCTGCTACAAATGGCGTGTGCTTGCGTTGCAAAAGTGGTTGCATCACGTCACGCCAGCCAAACTCTTCGATGGGTCCTAAAATAGCCATCAACCCAATAGCAGACAAACCGATTTGAATCGTTTCGAATGGCCAAGCTGTATAACTTGGCGTGCCTTTCATCCATGCGCCCACATAGTAGATAAGCGGAATGACTACAAAAATTGTTAACGCCCAAGCAATTCCACATTGCCATACGCGGAACCGCGATAAATAGCCGCGGAATCCGGACCAACCCGTTGTATAGAGAATAACAGCCCATGCGGATATCGCCGGTGACCAAACGGCGAGAATGAACAATGGATGTGATGCACTCAGTGGACCAAAAACTTGTTCTATTGCATCCTGCCACAGCATCAGCACTGCAAGAATCAATAAGATCAGACCAAACGCGAGTGCAAGAAAAACCCAAATGGCAGACGTCGGCACATCGACTGGTGATTTAAACTGTGTGTCCATTTATAGTCCATTTATAGTTCGTTGATTTCTGCATTTTGCCAAGTTTTTTGAGCAAAGTTTTTAAGACCCAGCAGACTATACCAAGAAGCAATGCGCCTAGACCAATTACCAGAATGGTGCTTGAGACTCTGGAATGAAACGCATAACTAGCTGACATCTCTGCAGTTGGACCCTGATACGCAATACCAAAAAAAAGTCGCGTATACTAACCAGACTAAGATTCAGATAAGACCGCTGACAACGAGGAAACGTGCGCCTGCCCCATGCTAGATGTGCTCTAGACCAACATTGGTGTATGGCGAACCAGAGACCTCAACAGATTGATCCCGCCCTCCGATGAACTATTACCCTGTCTCGCAGTGCGAGATGTTAGAAGTGTGTGTCTATAAATAGATTTGTGGCTGAGCGATCAGTTTATTTCGGCATCAAGATTCGAGACCCACGGCGAAATCGTTCGCGGCGCTCGCTTACACTGACACCTGACGTTTATCTTCTTGCTGAAAGACGGTGATTACCGCTACAGTCAGGTATCGAGGCGAAAGCCCAACACGTTTAGGAGATTATTTAGTGACAAATCCACAAGTCGTCATCAGTGGCGCTGGCCTTTGGACACCCGATCATACCGTCAGCAACGATGAGTTGGTGAAAAGCTACAACGCCTATGCGGAAATATTCAACGCTGAAAACACCGATGCCATTGCCTCGGGGGATGTTTTGGAAAAGCCCCTGTCGTCATCCGAGTTTATTGAGAAGGCATCCGGCATCAAGTCACGCTATGTGTATATAAAAGACGGCATTCTTGACCCCGAGCGGATGACGCCAAAAATTCCTTTGCGCGGCGAAGATGAAATCTCCGATCAGGCAGCAATCGCAGTCATTGCGGCGCGCAAGGCGATGGTCGCGGCGAACAAATCGGCATCGGACATTGATGCAGTGATAGTTTCCTGTGCTTACACACAACGCTACTACCCTGCCATCGCCATCGAAGTACAGCATGAATTAGGCATAGAAGGGTTTGGTTTCGATATGTTGGTGGCCTGCTCAGCTGCGACCTTCGCGTTGCAGCGCGCCTACGAGATGGTGGTAGCGGGCACAGCACGCAGCGTACTGGTGATCAATCCTGAACTCACATCACCGCAGAACAATTTCCGAGACCGTGATAGCCATTTTATTTTTGGTGACGTAGCAACCGCCACCATTGTAGAGAAAGCAGAAACCTGCAATTCAGATCATAGCTATGAGATTCTCGATATGAAGGCCGCGACAGTTTTCTCTAACAACATCCGGTCCAACATCGGCTATATGGTTAACGCTAACGATGATAACCCACTGCGCGAATACAACTACTTTCACCAGCAGGGCCGCAAGGTGTTTAAAGAAGTCTGCCCACTGGCGGCTTCCCACATTCAAGCAAACGTTGAAGCGGCAGGGATTGAAGTGAGTGATGTAAAACGCTGGTGGCTACACCAAGCCAACATCAATATGAATCAACTTATCGCTAAGAAATTACTGGGCCGCGTGCCGGATAACAAAGAAGCACCTACCGTGCTAGACACCTATGCCAATACCGCATCCGCAGGGTCATTGATCTCCTTTAATCTCAACCACGAGGATCTAGTATCCGGCGACTACGGTGTGCTCTGCTCCTTCGGTGCGGGTTATTCAATTGGCAGCCTAGTATTACGAAAGCGCTAAACGGCGACACCGGTTGGGGTGAGTGAAATGGTAGCATCGGCGCATAGTGCTAATTGATGCCAACAAGCTCTGGCGTTCTGTTACTCTGCTTTGACCAAAAGCCCAGCTCTTCTTGTCTTCAATAGTCACCTAGATCGGTAAACCACCATGCAACTTTTTACCAAAACCATACTGTATACAGACGATCAGGGCTTCGCTCAATTTCGCGAGCAAGACGTGGAACTAACACAAGGCAGTCCTCGGTCAATGCTCTCAGCGCTAAGCCCTTCCGGTGGTTATCAGTTACGCCACAGCCCCGTCGGATTTGCTAAAGAATTTCATTGCACGAAGTATCCACAGTTCGTCTTTATTTTATCGGGACAGATGCAGATCAGCCTTCAAGATGGCACGTCAAAAACCTTCAATCCTGGTCAGCATTTTTATTCCAATGATCTGTTACCTGAAGGTGCGACATTCGATGCATCCATTCACGGCCATCAGAGCCGGCAAGTTGGCGATCAACCGCTGGAGACACTATTTGTGAGGGGATGAATTGGGTGAAGACCATTCTTCCGCCCTTTCTCATCATCTATTGATAATCAGCCATTAACATATCTGCTGCCTTCTCGGCGATCATGATCGTCGGTGCGTTCGTATTACCACCCACCAGCGTTGGCATAACAGAAGCATCAATAACTCTAAGGTTCTCGATACCGCGCACTCTCAGTCTCGCATCCACTACCGCCATATCGTCGTGACCCATTTTGCAGGTGCCAACGGGATGGTAAATCGTCTCTGCATTTTTACGGACGAAGTCTTTAATCTCGTCATCGGTTTGTGCATCACGACTAGACTCATGCTCGGGCCCAATAACCTTTTGAAAAGCATTGGTTTTGAATATCTTTCGGGCCACTTTCACGCCTTCAACGAGTACATCAAGATCTTGTTCCGCCTCAAGGTAGTTCGCCTTTATCACGGGGTCAGAGAATGGATCATTCGATGCCAACGTGACTTCACCGCGACTCTCCGGTCTTAGCTGACAGACATGAATAGAGATACCCTCTCCTTTCACTGGCACACGACCGTGATCGATCATAAAGGCTGGAATAAAGTGTAATTGAATATCAGGCACTTCCAAGTCGGGTCGCGTTTTCAAAAAAGCACCGGACTCCAAGGGGTTATCAGCACCGACACCCTTTTTAAACATCAAATAGTTCAACAAAATAAACGGCAATTTATATTTCTTAATCTTGCCAGCAAGCGACATTTCAGGATCAGTCACATAGTGTTGAATGATAACGTCGAGATGATCTTGCAAATTTTTACCCACGCCTGGTAGATGGTGCTTGCACTCAATTTCGTGTTCCGCGAGTTCAGACTCATCACCAATACCTGACAGTTGTAACAACTGAGGCGATTGCACAGCACCTGCGCACATAAGCACGGCTTTACCGGCACTGGCCGTAATAGCCTTACCGTTAAGATCGTATTCAACACCGGTCGCTTTTTTATCTTCGATCAGTACCTTAAGCAGTCTTGCTCCAGTGGCCACTGTCAGATTGGGTCGGTCCAGAACGGGTTTTAAATAACCGTGCGCTGCACTGCATCGTTGACCACCAACCTTTGTCAGTTGGTACGGGCCAACACCTTCTTGTTTGGCACCGTTAAAATCATCGTTATAGGTGTAGCC
>Ga0209816_1003115_pt1 | contig 11487 bp, 10 predicted proteins | sample CoawatmetaG01DNA_FD_187509 | JGI IMG/M metagenome (GOLD analysis project Ga0209816, IMG submission 187509) | Marine microbial communities from the West Antarctic Peninsula - Coastal water metaG017-DNA (SPAdes) (version 2) | ecosystem: Environmental > Aquatic > Marine > Coastal ... | reverse complement strand
ATGATATTTTAAAGAGTGAAAGAAAGTTTTTGCATAAGACCCAGCACCATATATATAAATATTTTCATTTTTACTAAACTGTTGAAGATTGTCTAAATAATTCATTGGGTTTCCATTATAAATCCATTTGAAAATGTTTAAATATTTTTCTAGAGTAGTGAATCTTATTTGAACTCTTTTCGTCAAACAATATCTTCTTTTTATCTAGTGTTATCTCCTCATTTGTAAAAAATATTTCATTTTCATATCCTTCAAAAACAAGGTTTTTTTTCATATAGTTAGGAGGTATAGTTGGGATATAAAATTGCATTCTGCCAACTTGATTTTCAAGAGTCTGGATTGGAAGTACTTCATGAAAAACCTGACTTTGATCTAAAAAAATCAAATCTCCGTAATCATAACTATCATCTAAACTAATAGTATTTTCCCCGATTTCAATTTGTAACCCTCCACTTTGATAATCTTCACCTTTCTTAGTAAAATTAACAAAACATGCAAGTTCTCCAAAATTATCTATATGGCGAAAATGAGAATTACCATTTTTATACCAATAAATAGATGACCATGAGTGTAAATTTTGTAACCTGGCAACTTCATTATAATTTTTTGGATTAACATCTTTTATCATGCAATATATTTGGTAATAATCATGATATTCATAGAGTTTATTTTTAATAACCATAGAATGATTAAGCAAGCTAGTTAAAAATTTTGGATATTTATAAGGTGAGTTTTCATAAAAAAAAATTCTGTGATTTCCATTCTCACTTGGCTGGATAAAGCTCTTACTATTTTTGGTCTTAGAATAAAAATCTCTAACCTTCATTGCTATGTCTTTATCAATAAAGTTTTTAATAATGAAGTGAGAAGAGTCCTTATTGAACAACTCTTGGGACATTTTTCTAAAGTTTAACTTATCAAGTTTAGAATGGTTTATATAGAATTCTTGTTTCTCAGAGTCAAAATTTAAAACTGTTTCATTCATTTATCAATTCTTAGAAAGCAAAGATTAACTGATTATAAACTAACAATATATTTAAGGGCAATGGAAAGTAAATGTACACAGATAAAAACTACAACCAAGAATGCCCTCAATACTCCTCTGTTAATGTTGAATAAATTTGTATGGCACTCTATTAATCCATAAATATGTTATAAATTCAATAATTTTTTTTCATGCTTTGTTTTGCTATAGTAGCAATATTAGTCGTTTTATTTATTTAAATATTAGATATTTTTTTATGGGTATCAAGCAAAACATCATTCATAAAAAATACTTTTCCAGAAGATCTGCCAGCAAATAATACATTCTTAAAGTATGACTCACAATAATCATTTAATTCATTTTGTTTTTTTACAAATTCACTGGTCATTATAGGAAAACCATTTTTAAGTGGCCTAAATTGCTTAAAAATACACTTATTATTTTCATCTACTAAACCCATTTTTAACAACTCTAATTGAATACAGTCAATTAAAGTATCTAATTCTACAATATCGTCAGTTAAAACTTCAACTGTACAACTATAGTGCTCTGTTTTAGATAAATTCTGATACAAGGTTATACGGCCTGAATACATATCTAAATCATAAACATTAATATATGTTGATTCAGAATTTAGTGGTTTTTCAAAAGTAAAATCATATAATCCAGTATTTCTAAATTTAGGTGGATCTGTTTTCTTGTCTAATTTAGATAAATAAGATAAATAGCTACAAGGCAGAGTCCAAATTAATTTACTTACTGCTATTGTTTCTTCATCTGTAATTACAGCAGTTACTTGTCCATTATTCTGTTCAATTTTATTAATTTTTGTTGACAACTTAATTTCCACACCAGCTTCTTTTAATTTGTATATTAATAACTCTATCATTCCACCAATACCTCCGCTCCGAGGGTAATACTTTTTAATCCCTACTTCTCTTATGTGATGGCCAAATTTTGAGTTATAAATTTCAGACTGACAGAGTTTTTCAGTCATTTTTTGATCAAAGGCTAGTAATCGGGACATATCAAAGAAACGACCTGCTTGAGGATCTAATAATTTAGGATCAATTCCAATATACTTTTTAATTACAGGCTTATATATATTTTCATAGAAAGTTACGCCAAATTTTTGTAATAAAAAGTCTTCTAAGTTTTCTTTAGCAAGATTATCTTTACATTCTAATATTTCCTGGCAGCCCTTAATATATAGCTCCTCTCCAATAGACAAGGTATTAACGTAACAACTTTCACTGTTCATTTCACCATTAAAATAATTTCCTGGATTTAATATATTGGTAATTATAAAATTATCGTCATTTGCACCTGAAAAGAGAAAGTCATCTAGATCCTTACTGCCTGTTTCTGAATATACATGAGTACCATAATCAAAATAGCAGTTGTTAGAAAAATCACTTTTTAATAATCCACCCGGCCTATCATCAGATTCAATTAGTATTACTCTATTACCTTTCATTGCCTCAAAATAAGAGGCCACAATTCCAGCCATCCCTGAGCCAACTACAACATGAATATCCGACATTTTGTAACCCTTTAAGCTAATTTAATCAATAATACTTTATTAGAAAAACAATCTTAACAAATTATTAATAAAAAAAAACCAACCACACCATTAATAAAAACCTCATTGTATAATTAGCTATGATTAGAAGATTAAGTTATTTTATTTATAAAACAATATTTTATATTGATAAAGTATTTAATTTATTGACTAAAAAAAGTATGCTGGCTTGGTTTAATGACTTTATGCAATTGGATTCCTATAAAACGCTAAAAGTATTAAATAAAGAAGTAAAATTTTTTGTGCCAAATCAACTCACAAGCTGGAGAGTGGATTCATTCTTTACAAAAGAGCCAGAAACTCTTGACTGGATTGATAGTTTTAATAATCAAGATGGATTAATTTTTTGGGATATTGGGGCAAATATTGGCCTTTATTCCATTTATAGTGCATTAAAAAATACAAACTCAAAGACAATTGCATTTGAACCATCAACCTCAAATCTCAGGGTACTAAGTCGAAATATATCAATAAATAATTTGGAAAAAAATATTCAAATTATCCCAATTCCTCTTACTAATAAAGAAAATGAATTCCTTATGATGAAAGAAGGTCAATTTATTGAGGGTGGAGCTCTTAACTCATTTGGTGAGTCTTGGGATTTTGAAGGAAAAGAATTTAAATCAACTATGAACTATCAATTAATTGGAACTACTATTAATTATTTTTTAAAGAATAATATCTTAGAAATTCCTGATCATATTAAGATTGATGTCGATGGAATAGAGCATTTAATTTTAGAAGGTGCAAGTGAATTTTTACACCATAAAAGGATTAAAAGTATTTCTATAGAAATAAATGAAAATTTTATAGAACAATATGAGAAAGTTTTATACCTTATGAAAAAAAATAACTTTTTAATCCTCCATAAAAAACATAATGAAGAGCTATTTGATAAAGATAGTAAATTAATTAAAACATTTAACTATGTTTTTACCAGGTGACAAAAAGTATTACAATCGCTAATTGGTTTCAATAATAATGCAAAGCTCTTCAATTTTAAATAGTCATTAAAATCTTAATTTATAGCTAGATATATCAAGTCATAGTTTCTAGTATAAAATTATTGTTAACTTAATTTAATGTTCAAAAATTATTTTGTTGATTAAAAAATGCCTCTTTCCAGCAGCAGGTTACGGGACTCGCTTTCTTCCTGCCACTAAAGCTGTCCCAAAAGAAATGCTCCCAATTCTTACAAAGCCACTACTTCAATATGGAGTTGAAGAGGCTTTATCAGCTGGAATATCCAATATGGCGATTGTTACTGGCAGAGGCAAAAGATCAATTGAAGATCATTTTGATTATTCATTCGAGCTTGAGTCACAACTTAGTGGGACAAATAAAGAACACTATCTAAAAGAAATTAAAAGTTTAATAGAACAAGCTAGCTTTACATATGTGCGCCAAAAAAAAATGCTTGGCTTAGGCCATGCAATTCTCACTGGTCAGCCTTTAGTAAACAATGAGCCCTTTGCTGTATTATTGGCAGATGATTTGTGTGATTGTATAGAAGAAGGAGTTCTTACTCAAATGATCAAGGTGTATAACAAATATCAGTGTTCAATAGTAGCAATTCAAGAAATTCCAATGACTGAGACCAATAAATATGGAATTATAACTGGCGAGCTAATTGATGATGATACATATCGCGTTAATAATATGATTGAAAAGCCAGAAATAGAAAATGCTCCAAGCAATTTGGCAATTATTGGGCGCTATATTCTAACTCCAGATATTTTTAGTATCTTAAAAAATATAAAGCCAGATAAAAGCCAAGAAATTCAAATAACAGATGCTTTGCTTGTTCAAGCCCTTAAAGGCAATGTAATTGCTTATAAGTTTAAAGGTAGACGTTTTGACTGTGGAAGTATTGATGGTTATGTTTCAGCGACAAATCATTTTGCAAAAAAAGCAGGCATTAAGGCTATCTAAATTAAAAAAACCTTTATTTCTTAATCTCAGTCTCAAAATCTACAATTTGAGACTGTGGCTTAAATCCAGGGACCAAAGTTATAAGCATTTGACGAATTTCATTAGGATTTTTATTGCTTAAACAGGCCTCTTCAAGCTGCTTTAAAAGTGGTTCGAGATCTGACCACTCAATCATTGATTCTTCTATTCGCATAATCAGCTTATTTTTGGTTTTCTTAATATTTCCATCAAGCAATAATTCTTCATAGAGTTTTTCACCAGGCCTTAATCCAGTAAATTTAACTTCAATATCTCCATCAGGATTAGCGCTATCAAGTACTTTTAAACCACTTAATTGAATCATTTTTTTAGCTAGATCATAAATTTTTACGGGCTCTCCCATGTCAAGTACAAACACTTCCCCCCCATTAGCCATGGCTCCAGACTGAATTACTAATTCTACAGCCTCTGTAATAGTCATAAAGTAACGAACTATATTTATGTCAGTTACTGTTACTGGACCGCCTTGCTTTATTTGTTCTTTGAATAATGGGATCACTGACCCACTTGAATCCAAAACATTGCCAAACCTAACCATGGTAAAACAAGTATCATGATTTTCCTTTGATAGAGCTTGCAACACTAATTCAGAACACCTTTTAGCTGCACCCATTGTATTTGTGGGTCTAACTGCCTTATCAGTTGAAATTAAGACAAAAGTTTCTACATTAGAAGCAATTGCCGCCTCAGAAGCTATCAGAGTACCAATGGCGTTATTAAGAACCCCTTCAGATTGATTGAATTCTACCAAAGGAACATGCTTATAAGCCGCTGCATGATAAATAGTTTGAACTCTATAGAATTTAAAAATTTTATTTAATCTTTCCTTTGATCTTACAGAGCCAAGAACTGGAACAAGAATGACGTTTAAATCACTATATTTTATTAATTCCTGATGAATCTTATATAGAGCATATTCACTGTGATCAAAAAGAATTAACTTTTTTGGCTTTAATTTTATTATCTGTCTAGCTAACTCTGAGCCGATAGAGCCGCCTGCACCAGTAATTAAAACAACTTTATCTGTATTTTTAACTTTAAGTAATTCAATAGTTGGTTCAGCTACAACCCGACCGAGTAGGTCACTAATTTCAATTTGAAGTAAATCATCAACCTTTACTCTGCCGCCAGCAATGTCAGAAATTGTCGGCAAACTTCTAACATTTATTGAAAATTTGGCTAAATTTTCAAATACTATATTACGCTGTTTTCTTGATATAGATGGAAGTGCCAAAAATACTTCACTAATACTATATTTGGTATTTAGGGCAGGAAAATCCTTAAGTTGCAGTACTGGAATATTATTAATAAAACTACCTTTGAGAGATAAATCATCATCAAAGTAGGCAACATGGCGAAACTCATTAGATGATTTTAGTAACTGGGAAAGCTGCGATCCAGCTGAACCCGCACCATAGATAACAATATTTTTTTTGCTGAATTTACCTGCTAAAATCTCATGTGAAAGCAACCATTTTGCAATTATTCTAGATGATCCAATTGCAATTATTGCTAACATCCAATTGATTAATATAACAGATCTTGGAATTCCCTCTATAGAGACGACCATATAATCTATAAGCCCCCAAATAACCGCATATAGTGAAACAGCTTGAATAATAGTAAATAATGCCTTAGCACCAATATATCGAACTACAGACCTATAAAGTCCAAAAGTATAAAAAATAGGAATAGCAAGGAAAGGAGAGCCGAAAATAGCAATAAGCTGACCATTTTGGGGCCAAGAAAAAAAACCTAGCCTCAAATAAAATGCAATGAACAAAACAGTAATAACTATTATTGAATCACCAATTACCATAATTAAGCTTTTAATTATTCTTGGTAGAGAGGAAAATTTCATAAGTAAAAAAATCATACAATAAAGTTACTATGGCTTTAAGTAAGTCTTTTAATTATATTACCAATTGAAATTAGAAAACTCCCTAGAAAGTTTAAAAATTTTTTTCCAAATATCAGTTTTAATGATTTTCTTAATCGGTTTTTAATTAAACTTGGGTTATTATCAATGTATTTACCATAATACAAATTTTCAATTTGTTTAATTTTTTTAAGCTCATCTTTGATATTTTTCTCTTGCTGATTAACACTTCTTTTAGTCAACAAAAAGCGAACCCAGTTTTGTTCAAATGATGGTTTAGATTTAATTACCCTCCAATTTTCATCATAAGGGTATTCTGAAATTCTAATCTTTTCGCCTACAGAGGTTTTTTCATATCTATTTATATTAAGAAAAAAACCATCCTCACCAACATGTTTTTGTATAAAGCCAAAATAAGACTTAATTATTTTAAAATTCATTTCCATCATTGATCTGGAATTGATAAATAAATCAATTTTAATTTTGGGATCAATATCCAGATTAGGTGGCAAAATGATAATATCATTAGCTAAAAAATCTTCATAAGATAGATAGTTATTTTTTTTATAGTCATCATATAAATAAAAATTTTTATCGGGAAAATTTTCTTTTAAGTAATAAGACGACATTACGTTTGCCTCTGGCAAGTCTATTGATAAAAATTTTAAATTATAATTCCTTATAAAAAGTTCAGCAAAACTTCCAAAACCTCCCCCAATCTCACAAAAATTTAATATTTGATTATTATTTAATACATTTTTTTCAATATCGTTAAACCAATGTATATGAATTAACTTATTATAATCTAAGAAAGTATTTTTATATTTTATGAACGCTTTACTGTTTCCAATATTTTTTTTCGGAAGATTTGATAAAACATATTCCTCAGATGTTTCATTTACAACCTCCGCATAAACTCTAAAGGGAAATTCACCTGCAACTTCTGTAGCAGAATCATCAAGCCCTTCACTCAGGTCATTCGACCGAAAATTAATTATATTTTCTATTGTAAATTTTTTAAGCCTATATCGTGACTTCCAGTGCTCACTTTTTTGATCTTTATTTTCACCAGCTTTATAATAATCTGTAGATTGCTTATTAAATACTTCTATAAGTCTTTTATTTGGGATATTCATTAACTCTAACATGTAAAAAGATAAGTAATTTTATTTTACAAGGTCATTAGTAACTACATTTGTATTTTATGCATGATAAACGTCAAAAAATTTGTCTTTATAATTAAATATAATAGGTCTTAAGAATAAACACCTCGATAATATTGAAATATTGTCTTTACCAGTCACGTCAATTAAAATCGAACCTCCCTTTTCCATGCTATATTTGGAGACACCTATTGAAAAATTTATTTTTTTAGATGTTGGGTTAACAAAAAATAATTCAGATTTACTAAATTCTAAAAATGAATTTTGTATCCTGTATCGATTTTTAAATAAAGAGCTTAAAACCAGACCAGAACTACCATGGTTACCATCTATGCTTTGATACCCAACATATCCATTACCATGAACAAATGAGCTTGAACTACCCTTGATTGAAAATCCTACATAACACCTATTTGATATAACTAAATCCTCATCAATATAATTATCAGAGAGATGAAATATATAAAAAACACCATAGCCCTCTATTCCATTTAAAAAATCCTTATCTATTAATAACTCATTTGAATAATTCAATTTTGAAACTATTATTTTCTTTACTAACTTATTATTTTGTGTATAAAAAGTCAATTCAACAAAAGAGTTTTCGATTTTGAAAAATAATCCTAAAATATCTGAATACTTAAACTTTGTACTATAGCCATTATCTGTGCGCCATGGAAAAGCGTCGCTAATTGAAATATTCTTTACTTTTTTATATTGTAAATTTAATATGACTGGACGATAACCAATAGAATTCCTTAGTTTAACTCCTAATGAGGACTGGCCTATAATCTTAACTAATGATTTCATTAAACTCCTTCTTGAGTTCAGAAATTACCTTAAATCTCCCATCACTCATGATGTACTCATGAGGGGGATGTGTATGCTCTAGTGAAATATAATTATCTTGAATAGAACAAAAAATAGGAATACCAATATATTTGTCTGTAAACAAAAAAACATCAGGTTTAATAAACTCTTCCTCAATAATATATTCATTCAAAAAGTTTGTTAACGCTATTTCTTTTTTTAATATTTTTTTAGTTTTTAAGTTCACAAAGAATACCCCAAACTCTTCATTGACAGGTAATTCATAAATATTCTTCAAAAGGAGAATATTTTTATCAGCATCTTTACTAAATAAACTACTTAAAGGACTAAGGATGCTGCCTTTTTTTGTTACCATTGAGAATGGATATTCTGATTGATATGATGAAAAACCACCATCTTTGATAGACACCTGAAGATTTGCCCTGAAACTTGGACTAGTATCAGTATAGTTATTAAAATTTATTAATTTTGAATAATGGTTATTTTTAAAATCAAGAATTTCCTCTTGAGTTGCTAGGCAGAAAATACTTCCATTATCAATTAGGTTGCCATCAATTTTAAAGAAATCTTTGTTCAGTTCTTCATCAATTAAATTATTTACTTCCCATCTTTGATTGTTAATTTTTAATTGGAAAACTTTATATTCTGGTCTTGTAGGATGAGAGTTTTTAAAACGAGGGATAGTTAATTTTGAATCTACATTTAAGCTTTTTATTCCAAAAAAGAAATTCATTGTTTATACCTCCTCTTATTTAAACACTTAACAACTTTAAATAAACATTATTTTTAAAGTAGAAAAATTCATTTTATATTAGATACTTTATCTATCAAATACTTCTAAAAAACCATCAAAGAATAAGAAAAATTAACTAGTTTTCCTAATAATATGCATGCCCTCACCAAAACTAAAGCCTGATTGAGTTCCCCTGAATTTTGCTAGAGCCTCAACCGCCTCGAGAGATCTTGGACCAGGGAATTCAGATATTTGGGACTCATAACATTTCAATGCTTTTAATTTTATTCCAAAATAATCAGTAACATCTATTACCCAATTTGGAGTGAAGTTAGGTTCAATATGTGGAGCATTCCAATGAGTTTCTGAGAGAGTTTCATAAGCTGCCACCATTTCTATTTTTTTACCAATTCCTACAGGCCTTGTTGCAACCATAGTACTTTCAAAAACTAACTTATGATCAATATGTCTATCTGGATATGGACATAAAACAATATGTGGCTTTATATTTTCAATTACTTTAAAAATTTTCTTATTCAATTCATGATGCGGAATATCACCTATCATAGTGCTTGGAATTTCCAGAAAAGTAGAGTCGGAAACCCCTAAAATATCAAAAGCTTTTCTTGCCTCTTTAACAGTTCTTTCATAATCTTTTTGCTCATAAAGTGGAGGCAGATGTCCAGAAATCATAAGCACATGGACTTCATGCCCATTACTAGAAAATTTTGCAATAGCTCCACCAGCTCCTAAAGTTTCATCATCAGGATGGGGCGCTATAACTAGAATTCTTTTATTTGTCATTTAATATTTACTTTTAAAATTAATAGATTGTAATTCATTTTTTACTTAAATTAATAATTTGAGGTATTGGCATTGGTAAGATAAAGTCACCTATTTCATCTGAATATTTTTTATGAGCCTTCATTATTGGCGCTGCAAAATTCCAAGCTAAGATTAGTACATAGTCTGGTCTTCTATCATATAGTGCTTCAGAAGATAAAACTGGTATATGTGAAATAGGGGTATAAAGTCCTTGCTTTAAAGGATTGTCATCAACTATAAAATCAATTACTGTTTCATCTAATCCAAAATGGCGCATTAATGTTGTTGCCTTAGTTGGCGCACCAAAACCAGCTATCGTCTTTCCATCTGACTTTAATTTAATTATAAGTTGCTTTAATTGGTCTTTAACTAAGTTTATTTTTTTCTCAAAATTATTATAAGTTTCAATCTTATTAAGCCCTAACTGACTCTCTATATTAATTAATTCGTTAACTGATTCATCTCTTTTAAATGGTCCATTCTTTTTTTGGCTAATGATACGTATCGACCCCCCTTGGGGTGAAATTCTTTGCGCAGAGACAACTTCCATCCCAACAAGTTCGAATAGTTTTTCAAATGGCGCCAGTGTATGAAAATCAAGATGTTCATGGTAAATAGTATCAAACCAAGTATTATTATAAACATCAACTAAATAGCCAACCTCTACGACAAAAATACCTTGCTCATCAAGTAAACACTCTACCCCTTGGACTATATCTAAAAGATTGTCAATATGAGCACAAGCATTATGCGAAGTAATAAAATTTGCCTTTCCATGAGATTCTCTTAACTTAATAGCTAAATCTTTACTAAAAAAATCTCCAATTGTTTCGATTCCACTTTTAGTTGCCTTTTCTGCAATATCAATAGCTGGATCTACGCCCAGAACACTCATACCCTTTTCTTTAAAGAAACTTAGACAAGTTCCATCGTTTGAGCCTATATCAACAATAAGAGAGTTAGGTTTAATTTTAAAGCGTTCGACCATTTCTAAAGCATACTCTTGAAGATGCTTTACAAATTCTGAAGAGGTTCTAGATACATAAGTGTAATTTTTTTGATAAAGAATTGTTGCATCCACTACATGGCCTAATTGAAGATGACTACAATTCTCACAAAAATAAAGCTCCAAAGGATAAGCTGGCTCATCCCGCCCTATTTCATCTTTCTCAAGAAAGTCATTACCTGGAGGGGTTGGAGTAAGCTCCATAGCCTTAATTATTGAAGTTGCAGAGCACATCCTACAAGTGTCTCGAAAATAAAAATTAGGTAAACTCACCTTCTAAATATCTTCAGGATCAATTAAAATCACTCTGCGAACATCTTTCTCATATGCTTCCTGATCACGAGGATTTCGACTCATTGCTAAAAGCTTACAATCTTCTAAAAACACAGTCGCATGATCCTCCATTGGAGGAGTAAAAATCATTTCACCAGCTTCGACTTTAACGCATTGCAATTCTTCATTACTGTCAGTTGGTCGAAAGTAGTAATTAAAAGAGCCTGATAAAATATACA
>Ga0209816_1003114_pt1 | contig 11488 bp, 10 predicted proteins | sample CoawatmetaG01DNA_FD_187509 | JGI IMG/M metagenome (GOLD analysis project Ga0209816, IMG submission 187509) | Marine microbial communities from the West Antarctic Peninsula - Coastal water metaG017-DNA (SPAdes) (version 2) | ecosystem: Environmental > Aquatic > Marine > Coastal ... | reverse complement strand
GGCGATGGGGGATCATCGGCCCGTGGGGATAGGCGGGCGCGGGGGTGTGTGATTCCGGTTTAGGTGCAGGGGCTTGGGTGGGTTTTGACCCAACAAGGTTCGGGACGATCTCGGCGCAAGCTTCCCTTCGTCACCCCGGACTTGGTCCGGGGTCCACTCTGCGGCGAGGGGGATGGTTCGAGCCTCTTGCCGTCCCCCTGCGGGCCCGTGGACCCCGGACCGAGTCCGGGGTGACGGGATGGGTGGGGAGGGCGGCCGCCTCTTACCCGATCGCTTCGATCACCGCCGCGCGGAGTTCGGGTATACCCATGCCGCCTTCGCTGGAGGTGGCGAGGATGTCGGGGTGCGCCGCCGGGCGCTTGCGGGCTTCGGTGGCGGTGCGGTCCATGACGTCGGCGAGTTCGGTCGCCTTCACCTTGTCGGCCTTGGTCAGGACGAGGCGGTAGCTGACGGCGGCCTTGTCGAGCATTTCGAGGATGTCGCGGTCGACGTCCTTGATGCCGTGGCGCGAATCGATCAGCACCAAGGCGCGCTTCAGCGTGTCGCGGCCGCGCAGGAAGTCGTTGACGAGGAAGCGCCATTTCTTGACGACATCCTTGGGCGCTTTGGCGAAGCCATAGCCCGGCATGTCGACCAGCCGGAAGGCGAGCGGGCTGCCGATATCGAAGAAATTCAGTTCCTGCGTTCGGCCCGGCGTGTTCGACGTGCGCGCCAGGCCGTTGCGCCCGGTGAGCGCGTTGAGCAGCGACGACTTGCCGACGTTCGAACGGCCGGCGAACGCGACCTCCGGCACCACGGGCGCGGGCAGATGTTCGAGGCTGGGGGCCGACTTGAGGAAGCCGACCGGCCCCGCAAAGGTCTTGCGCGCCGCCTCGAGCATGTCGGGCGTGAAGCCCTCATGCTCGGGGGCGGGAACGTCCTCCATCACTTGGCCGCCGCGATCTTGAGGTCGGGGTGGCGGGCGTAGAGGATGCGCTGCTGCAGGATCGCGAGGAAGTTGGACGCGATCCAGTAGACCTGCAGGCCGACCGGATAGCTGGCCATCACGAACATCAGCACCCAGGGGATCACCGCAAACACCTGCTTCTGCGTGTCGTCCATCGGCGCCGGGTTCAGCTTGAACTGGAAGTACATCGAGATTCCGAGGATGATCGGCACGACGCCGATCGCGATCAGGTGCGGGGGCGTGAAGTGCAGGTAGCCGAACAGATTGACCGGGGTCAGCGGATCGGGCGCGGACAGATCCTTGATCCAGGCGACGAACGGCTGATGCCGCATTTCGATCGTCAGCATCAGCACCTTGTACAGCGCATAGAAGATCGGGATCTGGATCAGCGTGGGGACGCAGCCAGCGACGGGATTGACCTTTTCCGTCTTGTAGAGGCCCATGACCTCCTGCTGCATGCGCGGTTTGTCGTCCTTGTAGCGTTCCTGAAGTGCCTTCATCTTGGGCTGGAGCGCGCGCATCTTGGCCATGCTGGCGAACTGGCGCTGGGCGATCGGGAACATCAGGCCACGGATCGTCACCGTCAGCAGGATGATCGCGACGCCGAAGTTGCCGACCATGCGGAACAGCCAGTCGAGATAGGTGAAGATCGGCTTTTCGAGGATTTCAAACCAGCCCCAGTCGATCGCCTTGTCGAGCTTGGTGACGCCCTGATCGTTCTCGTAATGCTGGAGCGCCTTCACTTCCTTGGCGCCCGCGAAGAAGCGCGTCGTCTGCGTGATCGCGCGGCCCGGCGGGAGCAGCTTGGGTGCGAAGGCGTAATCGGCCTGATAGGCGGTGTTGGCGCCGGCGCGGAACTGGCCGTCGAATTGGGCCTGCTGATCGGGGATCAGCGCGGTCAGCCAATATTTGTCGGTGAAGCCCAGCCAGCCGCCGGTGGTGGCGAACTTTTCGGGTGCCTTGTCGAGATCCTTGAACTTGACGCCATAATCGGCGCCGCCGTTGTGGACCGACATCGGGCCGGTGTGGATCTGCCACGTGCCGGGGTCCTTCGACACGCCGACGCGGTTGACATAACCATAGGGGGCGACGGGCACCGGCGCGGCCCCGGCGTTCTGCACCTTCTGCTTGACGGTGAACATATATTGATCGTCGACCGACAGCTCGATCGCGAAGCGTTGGCCGCTGGCGTTGGTCGCGGTTAGCGTAACCGGCTTGCCCGGCGCGAGGATCGGCGACGAGGCGGTCCAGACGGCATCGCCCGCGGGCGGCTTCAGCCCGTCGTCGCGCCAGCTGAAGCCGGCGAAATAGGCCTCCGGTGCGCCGCTCGGCGAGAGCAGGCGAATGGGCGGCGAATCCTTGGCGATCGTTTCCTTGTACTTGACCAGTACGAGGTCATCGATGCGCGCGCCCTTCAGGTTGATCGAGCCTTGCAGCGTCGGGGTCTGGATGCGGACGCGCGGGGAATCGCCCAGCACCGCCTGGCGGCTGCGGATCGCGGCGGGCGCGTCGGCGGTGGGATCAGCGGTCTTCGCGGTCACCGGCACCGACTTGCCGTTGACGATCTTCGTCACCGGCGGGTTCGACACGGGGAAGAACTTGCCCTGGATCAGCGGCCACGCGAAGAGGATCAGCGCCGCGATCACCGCGAACAGGACGAAATTCTGGCGTTCTTTGTTCAAGGTCTTGCCCCGTCTTGGCTCAAGGGACCGGGTCGGGTCCGTGCCCGCCCCATGGATGGCAGCGCGCGATCCGCTTCACCGCCAGCCAGCCCCCTTTGACCGCGCCATAGCGGCGAAGTGCCGTGATTGCATAGGCCGAACAGGAGGGTTGGTAGCGGCAGCTGGGCGGCAGGATCAGCGATGGGCCGAGTTGCCAACCGCGCGCGATCAGGATGAGAAGGCGCGCGATCACCGTTTCGGCTTTCGGGGCCCACGCGGCCGCGACGGCGAATCCTCGCCGCGCGCGATCTTGCCCAGCGCTTTTGCGAATTCGGCCTTCAGCAGCGCATGGTCGCGCTCGATCCCGCCATCGCGGCCGATCAGAACGTGGTCGGCGCCGCGGATGCCGCCCGCGGGCAACAGCTCGCGCGCCAACGCCCGCAACCGCCGTTTCATGCGGTTCCGGACGACGGCGTTGCCGATCTTCTTGGTGACGGTGAAGCCCACGCCCATGGCGGGGTCACCATCCTTGCGATCGTGCACCAGCAGGACGAATCCCGGCATCGGCGCACGCCGCCCCGCATTCGCCGCGAGAAATTCGCTGCGACGCGAAAGAGTGCGGATGCCGGCAGGCGTGCCGACATCCACGGGCGTGCTTACGCCGACAGCTTCTTGCGGCCGCGCGCGCGGCGCGCACGGATCACCGCACGACCGCCGACGGTCGCCATCCGCGAGCGGAAGCCGTGGCGACGCGCACGCACCAGGTTGCTCGGCTGAAAGGTCCGCTTCATGATTCATCCCTCGGATACGTCGAAATAGAAAAGGGCCACCCCGAAGAGGCGGCCGTGATGGGGCGCGCTTAACCAGCAGGCGCGGCGAAGTCAATGCGGTGACGGGGGCTGCGGTGGGAGAGGGGACCCTCATGATGCGCGATGTGGCGCTTGTGTGTTACATCTACAAGACGCGCTCAAGAGATGGCGCGCGATCGATCCGAAATGGTCATTCCCCGTTGCGCGAAAGCGGCTATGACCGGTTACCGGGGGGACGGACATGACGGCGATCGTGCGGACGGTGGCGTATCTGGGGCTGGAGGCGCGCGGCGTCGAGGTGCAGGTGCAGCTGATCGCGGGCCTGCCCGCCTTCAATGTCGTGGGCCTGGGCGACAAGGCGGTGGCGGAAAGCCGCGAGCGGGTGCGCGGCGCGATCGCGGCGATGGGGCTGGCGCTGCCGCCCAAGCGGATCGTCGTCAACCTGTCGCCCGCCGACCTGCCCAAGGAAGGCGCGCATTTCGACCTGCCGATCGCGCTGGCGCTGCTCGGCGCGATGGGCGTCGTCGATGTCGAGGCGCTGGCTGAGTATCTCGTCGTCGGCGAACTGGGACTCGACGGACGGATCGCGCCATCGCCCGGCGTGCTGCTCGCCGCGCTGCATGCGGGCGCCGAGGGGCTGGGGCTGATCTGTCCCGCGGCGCAGGGGAGCGAGGCGGCTTGGGCGGGATCGGTCGAGGTGCTGGCCGCGCCCGACCTGTTGGCGCTGATCAACCATTTCAAAGGCCATGGCCTGCTGAGCGCGCCCGTGCCGGGCGAGGTCGAACCATCGGGCCACGGGCCGGACCTCAGGCAGGTGAAGGGGCAGGAGGTCGCCAAGCGCGCGTTGGAGATCGCCGCGGCGGGTGGGCACAATCTGCTGATGGTCGGGCCACCGGGTGCGGGCAAATCGCTGATGGCGTCGTGCCTGCCCGGCATCCTGCCGCCGCTCGACGCCGCCGAGGCGCTGGAGGTGTCGATGGTCCAGTCCGTCGCGGGGACGCTGGCGGGCGGGCGGCTGACGCGCAACCGGCCGTTCCGCAGCCCGCATCACAGCGCGTCGATGGCGGCGCTGACCGGTGGCGGGCTGAAGGTGAAGCCGGGCGAGGTGAGCCTCGCGCATCTTGGCGTGCTGTTCCTCGACGAGCTGCCGGAGTTCCAGCGCGCGGTGCTCGATTCGCTGCGCCAGCCATTGGAGGCGGGGGTGGTCAGCGTCGCGCGCGCCAATGCGCACGTCACCTTTCCGGCGCGGGTGCAACTGGTCGCGGCGATGAACCCGTGCCGGTGCGGGCATCTGGGCGATGCCAGCCTCGCCTGCGCCCGTGCACCGAAGTGCGCGGCGGATTATCAGGCGAAGGTGTCGGGCCCGCTGCTCGACAGAAAGGTAACTCTTTTCAAGGAAGAGTGCCGTCCATGTTCGCATACGTCTACGCAAGGTGGTCAAGCCAAGAGCAGACCCGAGGTTCCACGCTGGCACGGCAGCTTGCCACGTGCGGCGACTTTGTGGAAAGCAAGCCGGGGTGGACCCTTGCGGAGACGATCACCGACAAGGGCACGAGCGCCTACACGGGCGACAACATCGAAACCGGCAATCTCGGCAAGTTTCGCGACCGCATACTGAACGGGACGATCGATCCCACCAAGGCGGTTCTCGTCTGCGAAGAGTTGGATCGCCTATCGCGCCAGCCCGCCGACGTGATGTTGTCTTGGCTGTCTCCACTGGTGCGGCGTGGCCTCACCATCGTTGTGGTGAACACCGGCCAGACCATCACCCGCGAAATGCTGGACGTGGACATGGGCGGGTTGATGATGATCCTCATCACTGCCTTCGGCTCACACACCGAATCGCGGAAGAAGGCCAAGCGCGTGGCCGCTGCATGGGAGGCCAAGCGGGAGGCGGCACGAACGGGTAAATCAGTCACCCGGACCCACCGGCATCCGAAGTGGATTACCGTCAAAGAGGACGGCACCTTCACGGTCCTGCCGCACCACCGGCTCATCGTGGAGACCATCTTCAAGAACCGGATTGACGGAATTGGGAAGGGGCTCACAGCCAAGACGTTGAACGCGCTCGCGCAGAATGATCCGGCCTTCGCGCCTTGGCCTGTAGGCATGACCGGTGCTGCACCAGCATTGTGGACCGCCACCTACATTGGGCGCGTGCTGCGCAACCGTGCGGTCATGGGCGAGTGGCAGCCCTTCACCCGGCCTCGCAAGGGCGCTCCCGCTCCCGCTGGCGAGCCGATCACCAACTACTATCCGCTCGTGATTGATGCGGCGACGTTCGCCCGTGCCAACGAGGAACGCATCGCGGACGCCCTCAAGCACCAAGGGCGCGGCAACAACCTGTCCAATCTCCTCGGCACTCGTGCCCGCTGTGGCGAGTGTGGCGGGCAGATGGCTGCACGCGGCAGCGCAGCCTACTTCACCAACAAGAAGGGTGAGAAGCGGCGACACTACTTCCTCTACTGTCAGAACGCGAAGTCCGGTGGATCGTGCGAGAACCAGCGCGGCTGGACCTATGACCGGGTTGAGGTTCCGATCCTCGACACCATCCTGTCCCTCGCCATGGACGAGACGCACTTCGACAGTGGCACCAACCTCGCGCCGATCGAGGCTGCGATTTACACCCACAAGGGCACTATCGCCGACGTGGAACACAAGCTCGCCAACCTTCTCGATCTCGTGGAGAGCGGCAACAAGGGAGCAGCAGCACGCTACGCACAGCGCGAGGCGGAGCTTGAGGCTGCACGAGACGCCCTCATGGAGGCGGAGAACCGGCTTGCGGAAGCCAAGGGCAGGGTGAGTCCCACGGAGCATCTACGGCGGGTGGCGGAGGTTCGGACCCTCATGTGGTCCGACGATCAGGACGTAAAGTTTCAGGCGCGCTCCAAGGTGAAGGCGGCACTTGGTGACGTCATTGAGCGCATCACCTTCCACCCCAAAACCGGGAACGTGTCCGTGATGCTGGTGGAGTTCATGCGCATGTTCGTGATCAACCACGCGGGTGAGGTGATCGAGGACATGGACCTCACCAAAATGGGCGGTGGTCCCGGCCACGGGAAGGTCACCACCTATGAGAACGCCACGGTGGCGATCGGTGAAGACGGCAACCACACGCTCATGAGTGGCGATGCGGTGGCAGTCGCCAACGATCTCAACGACGATCAGAAGCTCGCGGCTGTGGCCTACATGCGGAGGAAGGCGTCAGGCTGACCGAGACGGCTTTTCGATGGAAAGCCCCGGAGTGAGCGGTTACCACCTGATCATCACACGCCAAGGATGACGGACACTTATGAACTTGAGGGAGGCGCTGTCCAAGGCCAAGACCGAAGAGGACGTAAAGGACGCATACATCAAGGCCCTTGGGCTCAAGCGCTACCACAAGGGCTTGGTCGATATCCAAGCCGAAGAGATATGGTTCGAAGCCAAGGGCAACCCGACCGCCCCCGTGGTCATGTTCGGGCAGTTGCTGTTCTACCTTCGTGCGGCACGAAAAGCGGGGGAGCACATTCCGGCGTTCCTCGCCGTAATCGATCGAGAAAAAGCGGCAATCCTCCCCACCGAACTCGCGCTTCCGATCCTCGCGGACAAGTCGATCGTGTGGCCCAAATCTGGATCGCAGGCGGGCAAGGCGCTTGCGGCACAGGTCGCTCCCTACATCGAAACGCACTTCGTCGTTTACGATATCGCGACGCACGAAGCCGAATTCAAAAAGGCGATCAAGGGCGCGATCACCGAAGGTAAGATCATCCGAACCCCCATCACCCCGGACAATCTCCGGCAGGTGTTCGATAAATGGGTATCGATGATCGGGAGCGAACTCGGAGACGTAAGCGAGTCCGACTACGCCGTGCTGTTCTTCGCCGATATCATGCACGACGGGAAGAAGGCTGCGATGCGCGATCTTCCTGCCAAGCTCCTGCACGACGACGAGAAGCCGGTCTTCGTGCTTAACGGTGAGACATACGAACTGGCGAGCCTCCACGGCTACCGCGCGTTCTGGGCAATCTACCACCGGCCTCCCGAGGAGGAATATCGCCGCTACCTACTTGAGCGCCGCGACAGCCTTCTTCCGATCGATGAGCGCAGCTTCAAGGGCGCTTACTACACGCCGCTGCACATCGTGGATAAGGCGTATGACGAGCTTGCCTTGGTGCTCGGCAAGAATTGGCAACGCAACTACATCGTCTGGGATATGTGCTGCGGCGTCGGCAACCTTGAGGTGAAGCACAGCAACTACCGCAACGTGTTCATGAGCACGTTGGACGAGGCTGATGTGAAGGTGATGCACGCCAGTCAGACGTGTGTGGGTGCTACCATCTTCCAATATGACTACCTGAACGACGACATCACCGACTTCGGTGAGATCGACTATTCGCTTACGAACAAGCTCCCTGCGGCGCTGCGGCAAGCGATCTCGGACGCAAACAACAAGGTGGCAGGCGCGAAGAAGATTCTCGTTCTGATCAACCCGCCTTATGCGGAGGTGACCAGCGGCGGCAACACGGTAGCCAATCTCGAAGAGGGCACCAGCAAGGCGGGCGTGACAGCGACGATGGTGGCTGAAACCCTCATGGAGGGCTACGGCAAGGCGACCAACGAGCTTTTCATGCAGTTTGTCGGGCGGTTGCACAAAGAGATACCCGCCGTAACCTTGGCAATGTTCAGCAAGCTCAAGTATATCAGCACCCCGACGCTGAACGACTTTCGAAGCAAGTGGAAGGCCAAGTTTCTCGGCGGCTTTGCCGTTCATAGCCAAGCCTTCGACGGTCTGAAGGGCGACTTCCCGATCGGCTTCCTCATATGGGACACGGGTAAGAAACAGCCGATCAAGGACGTAGAGGTTTCCGTCCTCGATCGGTCGGGTAAGACCGTGGGAGAGAAGTCCTTCATCAACTATGACGGGCAAGCGCTGTTGACGGATTGGGTGGCTCGTCCTCCATCCAACAGCGATCAGGTTGTGCCGCTCAAGAACGCCGTGGTGCCCGCGACCGCCGCGAAGGATTTGCGGGGCACGCGCTGGTCGGACGGTGCGATCGGTTGGCTCAACTGCGCGGGCAACGATCCACAGAACGCGGGCTCGAAGACGATGCTGTTTTCGTCTGGATATGGGAGTGCTCGCGGGTTCTTCGTCAATGCCAAGAACGTGGGGCAAGCAGCAGTCGTTTTCGCCGTCCGCCGCCTCATCAAGCCAACGTGGCTGAACGACCGGGACCAATTCCTACAGCCGTCATCGGCGCTTTCGGATGCCTTCAAGAACGACTGCCTCGTGTGGATGCTGTTCAACGGGAGCAACTTGAGCGCTGGCGCGGACGGGCTGAAATGGGGCGGCAAGGACTGGTCCCTGACCAACCACTTTATCCCGTTCACGGAAAAAGAAGTCGGCGCGTCGAAGGGCTTCAAATCTCACTTCATGTCCGACTACCTGTCCAAGCTGAAGCTATCGGCAGAGGCCAAGGCTGTGATGAAGGAAGGCCAGAAGCTGTGGGCGCTCTATCACAAGTCGTCCTTTGGCCGAAGCATCCGTGACGAATACAAACTTAATCGGTCGGATGCGGGATGGTTTCAGATACGCAATGCGCTGGCGGCGAACAACAACAACGTCACTGTGGACTTTGAGCCGTTCAGGGAGGCGTATCGAGCCTTGGGCGACAAGCTCCGCCCCAAGGTATTCGAATACGGGTTCCTGCCCGAATGATGCGGTGAAAGGATAAGGACGGGCGTCGTGGGCGACGGGAAGCGGAAGAAGGAACGTTTCAAGGCTGAACACCCATGGTGCTGCTTCTGTGGCGGGGAGGTGCCCGCAACGACGATCGACCACATTCCCGCACGCACCTGCTTTCGCAACCGTGAGTATCCCCACACCTTCGAGTTCCCGGCTTGCGATCACTGTCAGGGGGCGAGCCGACTGGACGAGATCGCGTTCGCCTTCTGGGTCCGCGCCCTCGATCACAACGATGACAATCTCACAGACAGGGACTTCGACAAGCTGATCTCCGGCTTGCTGAACAATCTTCCCGACCTTGCACCACAGGGGATCGCGTCTCGGAATGGGAAGCGTCAGGCGCTGCGCAGGATGGGCTTGCGAATGGCTCCGGGCCTCACGTTAGACCAAGCGCCGATCGTCAACATAGACACGCGATTGCACGCCTACATCGATCGCTATGCCCGCAAGATCGCGCTCGCCCTCTACTACCGTGAGCAAGGGCGCATCGCGAAGGCGAGCCACCGGGTGCTGGCGACATGGGGACAGGCAAGCGACCAGCGCTTCCTCCAGCGCAGTCAGGGCTTCTACAACATGACGCCCATTGCCACGATCGGCACTCGACCCAACGTCGATATCGGCGATCAATTCCGATATCAGTGCAACAAGGCCGATAAACCGGACGTGTTCGCAGCCCTTGCCGAGTTCGGCAGAGGTGGCGTTGTTCTTCAGATGCTCGTGGTGTCGGAGGATGCCGCCCTCAAGATCGATGACATGCGGGACGAGGGCAACGAACCAGCCGTTCAGGAGTGGATCATCGCGAGAGACAACTACCCGCGACCTAATCAGGCAACGCAGCGCTTGAGCAACTGACTGCCGAGAGGTTGCCCACGGCGCTCCACGCGGGTGCCGCCGTCCACCGGGGTCATAGTGAGCACGAACGAGACAAACCCACTGTCTGTGGCAGCGAAGCGCTTCCCCTCCGGTCCGTCGATCAGCATGGGGCTACCCCACACGTTCTTCGACATGAGACAGGTGGACAGTTGGTCCACGGTCATCGTGGTCACCACGGTGTCCTTGGCGGGTTTGGACAGCACAGCATCCACGTCGCGTGCCATGGCTGGCGTCGTGACGGTGAGCGCCATGAGCGCGAGTGCGATCTTCTTCATCTTAAACCTCATCACCTACTTATCGCGGCATCGCTCCAGCGCGGACTGAAGTCGAGATCGAATGATGGTGAAGGATCACGAGACGAACTGCGAAGCTAAATAGAAGGTCATGGGCTGGCACACGCAGTGCAAAAGGCCAGCCCTTCGACCGGGGGCGGGTGAAATCATCCACGAGGCACAATCGCCTACACCGTCGCCCAGTCTTTTTCTCACCGGTTTGAATTAAAATCCGAGGGTCACAGGTCGCAGGCTTCCCTACCGCCAGCGATCCGTCTGTTCGAGGATCGAAAATCGGAGCCAGTCCACAGCAGATCGTCCTTGATGCACTTATCGTCCGATTCCCACTGCGTTCGAACCGTGTTATCTTTGACGGTGTAGGTAAGCCAAAGGCCGTAATACGCTTCGCCGCCGTAAGGAAAATCATAAACCCTACCGGTGGCAACGTCTGCCATTAGAACTGAACGACAACTTGTGCCGCAACCCATTTCGATGATTGCATAATGACCCGCAAAGTTCGGACCACTCGCCATTTCCTTGACGATGCGGGTCTTGAAGCGGGCGAATGCTTGATCGCGGCCCGTGAAATCAGGAAATTTGATGGGGCCTCGGTATACCCGGTTAGTAGAAAGGGTAGCACGCGACGTTTGAGACGCGACGGGTGAGGTAAGCACCCCGAATACCGCGCCAATGCTCGCCGCCAGTAAACCAAGCCGCATTTTCGTCCCCCGATATCACGTCGATTGGTCATAGCCGGGGCACCGAGAAGCCTCAAGACAACGCAGCCACCGCGTGGCCCGCTTCCACTTCGCCTAAATATCGGATGCAGCGTGGCCCAAAACTCAAGAATCCCGCCACGAAGAAATTGGCGGGCACCTACAAAGAGTGCGTAGACGGCGGCACCGCGCCGCTCGTCCAGCTTGTCGAAGATACCCCCGTCGCTCCCGCATGGTTGAGCGCTGGTGTCAAGGAAGTGTGGGCCGATGATCTCGCCCGCGTGGTGGCCTGTGGTGCTCGCGAGCCCGACAGCCACTTCTTCGCCACATATTGCGAAATGATGGCGCGCTTCATCGCGGTAAGCGTCCGGTCTTCTCCACCTTGCTGACGAGGTGATGCGCAAGCCACAGGTTCGGCACTGTGGCAGACACCGGTGCGGCATCATGGCGACGCGAATTATCGAGATGGTTGGGCCTGAACCGCGC
>Ga0209816_1003111_pt1 | contig 11498 bp, 14 predicted proteins | sample CoawatmetaG01DNA_FD_187509 | JGI IMG/M metagenome (GOLD analysis project Ga0209816, IMG submission 187509) | Marine microbial communities from the West Antarctic Peninsula - Coastal water metaG017-DNA (SPAdes) (version 2) | ecosystem: Environmental > Aquatic > Marine > Coastal ... | reverse complement strand
GGGAAAACGATCAGACTTTGAGAGAAAACCAAGAGACTTCTATCCTACGCCGATAGAAGCTGTAGAACCTTTAATTGAACATCTTCCTAAAGAATTTAGTTTTGCAGAACCATGTGCTGGAGATGGAGCATTATGTGGCCACCTAGAATGGTATGATGGTGTTTGTATGTGGGCAAGTGATATAGAACCACAAGCTGAAGGTATATATAAAGACTCGTTTGAAAATGTTGGTAAAGATAAGTTATTAGAATCAGAATATATAATTACAAATCCGCCATGGGATAGGAAAATTCTACATCCTATGATAGAACATTTTTCTGAGTTAAAACCTACTTGGTTACTTTTTGATGCTGATTGGGCCCATACTAAACAGTCTGCTTCTTATATGAAGAAGTGTGCTAAGATAGTTAGTGTCGGCCGAATCAAATGGTTTGGTAACATGACAGGCAAAGATAACTGTGCATGGTATCTTTTTTATAAAAACGATATTGAAACAAAATTTTATGGGAGAACATAATGTCAACATACAAATTAATTGAGAACAATAACCCTATACTTTCTATACCATTGGCAGGATGTAGTGAAGGTCTTAACAGACAAGAGGTTAAAGATAATCTAATAGAAACTATGGAAGGTTCTGCTGGTGTTGGTTTGTCAGCAAATCAGTGTGGTGTTATGGAACGAGTCTTTGTGATGTATTCTGATATAAAGAAGAAAGAAATCATTGCTTGTTTTAATCCTAAGATAGTTTCTACATCTGATGACCTTATTCTTATGGATGAAGGTTGCCTTTCATTTCCTGGCATATGGTTAAAGGTAAAACGGCCTGATGGTATAGAAGCAACTTATGAAGATGAACATGGTGAATTACAAGAGATAGCTTTGTTTGGATTAGAGTGTAGAATTTTCCAACATGAAATGGATCATATGGATGGAACTGATTTTACTAAGAATGTTTCTAGATTGCGACTCAGTAGAGCTAAAAAACGACTACATAAAACAACCAAGTTTCTTAATATCCCAAAAGTGGCGTGATAGAAATGTGATAAAAATGTCACACTTTGAATTCAAAAGTAAAAAAACGACATAGAAACTAGCTTATATGCCGATTCTGTATTGACAATTCTTATTATATAGTGTATTCTGTATATATGATGAGAATTAAAGAGGTTACCCCAATGAAGAATAAGTCTACAATTGCTAAGTTGCTCAGTGAAGAAGATATCCATGTTGTTTATAAACAGATGGAAACTGCTTACTTTAATCCTAAAGATCGTGAACTAGGTTTACCGATTTGGGATGAATCTAAAACTACTGATGATGTAGAAGATTTGATGGTATGTCATGAAATTGCTCATGCATTATGGACTCCTCTAGATATGTTAGAGAAAGCTGTAGTTCGTGGCATCAATCATTCTTTTGTAAATATTGTTGAAGATGCACGTATTGAACGCATGGTACAAGAAAAGTATCGTGGTTCTATTGCTGTGTTCAAACGTGGTTATCGTGATTTAACTGCTTTAGATTTCTTTGGTATTGGTGATAAAGATGTTTCTAAATTAAATTTGATTGATCGTATTAATCTATATTTCAAAAAACAAGATGTTACATTTTCAGATGAAGAAAATGTCTGGGTTAAGCGAGTTGCTGAAACCAAGACTCCTGATGATGTTCTTGATCTTGCTGAAGCTCTTTACAATTGGATGGAAGAAAACGAATCTGAAACTGATAATCATGATACTGGTGAAGAAATGGTTAATCTTGATTCTTCTGGTGAAGAAGGTGGAACTGAATCTTCAGATGGTTCTGGTGATGAAAAAAATGAAGAAGGTAAAGAAAATGGAAATGGTGATAACAAGTTTGATAATGATAAGTCTGATGATACTGATGATGCCGAAGATGGAGCTGGTTCTGGTAAAGATAAAGTAGATGGAGATTCAACTTCAGAAGATACTTTAACAGAAAGTAGCCCAGAGGGTGGTCGTGATAGCGTTAGTGGTGGTAAAGCTCCTATGGCAATAACTGACACTGGTAGTGGAATTGATTCCTTACGAGACAAAAATGCAATAGACCGTTCTTATGGTAGTATTCCTAATACATCTAATCATGATTTGATTGTTTCTTATAAAGTATTAAAAGAAGATTTTAAAACCGAAATCAAAACTTCAACCCGTGATAGCTTACATACTCTTTTTATTGAAAAAACTCTTGAGGAATTAGTAACACTCAAGAAAGAATCTAAAAAGACTGTTGCTTATATGGTCAAAGAATTTGAGATGAAAAAATCTGCTGATGCATATTCTCGTGCTGCTGTTTCAAAAACTGGTTCTTTAGATATGGGTAAGTTACATACTTACAAATATAACGATGATATTTTCAAGAAAGTTACTACTCTGCCTGGCGCTACTAATCACGGCATGGTTATGGTTCTTGATTGGTCTGGTTCAATGGCTGATAATCTTAAAGGTACACTTTCTCAGTTATTCAATTTGATTTGGTTTTGTCGCCAGACACGTATTCCTTTTGAAGTTTTTGCTTTCTCTAATCAATACGATAAAAACATTGGTGCTGATGAAATTAATAAATTCAAATCAGGCGATATAATGTTAACTCATATGAAACTATTAAATTTATTTTCTAGTCGTATGAATACCAAAGATGAAATGGAAATGATGCATAACTGTTTGTTAGTAGCAAAACAGTGGAATAATGTTGATTGGATACAAGATGGTATGCCTTTAAGGTTTGGGAATAAATTAAATCTAGGTGGAACACCATTAAATGAAGCTATTATTGCAATGATGGATATTGTGCCTAAATTTAAATCTGATACTGGTGTTCAAAAAGTAAATACAATTTTTCTTACTGATGGTGCTGGAAGTTCTTTGCAAGGGGTTTATAATTATGGTTTGAATAAAACTACTGGTGATCATTATGAATCAACCTTACCAGTTTTAAATTGGGTAAATCGTGATATTTTTATGGTTACTGATCCTAAAACTAACAAAACTTATGAAGTTAGTAACCGTGGTCAAATTACCAATGTTCTTCTTCAAATACTTAAAAATCGAGTTGATGGTATGAATGTTGTTGGTTTCTTTATTGCTGGTAGGGGCCGTTCTGGTCGAGTTGATAAACGAACTTTGATGCATCTTTTACCAAAAGATAGTTATGTTGAAATTATGGAAAAAATTAAAATTATTAATAAAGAAAAATATCTTGCTATTCCACATTGTGGGTATGATGAGTATTATGTTTTGCCTGCCAACAATTCTTTTGAATCTGAGAATGATAATCTTGGTGATGAGTTGATTGGTGCTTCAAAAGCAAAACTAAAATCTGCTTTTGGTAAATCTATGAAGAGTAAAATTACTTCTCGGCAGTTATTAAACAAATTTGTAAAGTTGGTGGCATAGTGATAAATATGTCACACTTTACATTAAAAATAAAAAATCGACTTATACTATGTCGATTCTTATTGACAAAGCTAGTTCTTTGTGTTAGTATGTATATATGATGAGAAATCAAGAGTTTTTGAAATTGAAAAAAGAGAAAGTTATATTATGAATTTATCCCCACGTAAAAAGTTGTTTGTTGATACCGCCACTGAAATGTTTGGTGTTGGTGCAATTATTACTAATGCTCAAGTAAAAGAAGCATCAATCAAAGCAGATGTTCCTAAAGCTGGTTGGTTTAAGAAATCTTGCAAGATTGGTTACAATCAGTTTAAACTTCCTAGTGAAGAAACACCTGTTGTAGTTACGACTACAGAAGCTTCTTCTGAGAATGTTGTTATGAATTTGGTTGCTACTAATATGGAGAAACAGAATCTTGTTCCTTCAGTTTTTGAGGGTTTTGTTCCTTGGGGTAATTATACCAACCTAAAAAAGATTATCAAGTCTGGTATGTTTTATCCTGTTTTTGTTACTGGTCTTTCTGGTAACGGTAAGACTCTTATGATTGAACAGTTACACGCTGAGATGAAAAAAGAATTGATTCGGATCAATATTACTATTGAAACTGATGAAGATGATTTGCTTGGTGGATTTCGTTTGGTTGCTGGTGAGACAAAGTTTGTTCCCGGCCCTGTGATTGAAGCAATGGAACGTGGTTGCACGTTGTTGCTTGATGAGTGTGATCTAGGTTCTAACAAGATGCTTGCACTACAGCCTGTTCTTGAGGGTAAGGGCGTGTTCTTGAAAAAGATCAACAAGTGGATTACCGCTAAAGAAGGTTTCAATGTGATGGCAACTGCTAACACAAAAGGTAAAGGTTCAGAAGATGGTCGCTTTATCGGAACTAATATTCTGAACGAAGCATTCCTTGAGCGTTTTGCAATTACGATTGAACAACCTTATCCTGCTGCAGCTATTGAGAAAAAGATTGTTCTTGGTTCCATGAAAAAGTATAATGCTGTTGATAAAGATTTTGCAGATAACTTAGTTACTTGGGCTGAAGTTATTCGTAAAACTTTCTATGATGGTGGTGTTGATGAAATTATTTCTACTCGCCGTCTAGATCATATTGTGAAAGCATTTGCCATCTTTGGTGATAAGTTACAGTCTATTGAATTGTGTATTGCACGTTTTGATGATGATACAAAAGAATCTTTCATGGATTTGTATACAAAAATTGATGCTGGTGTTGAAATTGATGGTGGAGAAGAAGCATACTCTGAAGATGCTGTTCCCACTGATGATGAAGATCATCCTTTCTAAAAAAAAATATAAAGGGTATTGACTTTTTGGGTAAAATCCTTTATATATAATGATACAAGGCAATTCATAAGTCCTTGAGACACAGAGTTTTTGGTGGTTTTTACTGTTGATTTAAAAAACCACCACTTAACTGTAGGATGCCATAAAGGGTTCTACCACAATCTTGCTTAAAGGGAGATAACTAATGGTTACAAATAAAGCACTGAGTCTATTCGACAACTTCAATCAATTAACACCATATGCTGTGGGGTATGATCGAATGTTTGATCATCTAAACAGATATGTTGCTAATAACTCTTCATCCACAGGATTTCCACCATACAACATCATTAAAGGAGGTGACTATAATTATGTCATTGAAATGGCTTTGGCTGGATTTTCTAAGGATGATATTGAAATTGAAATAGTAGAGGGTCATCTTGCTGTTCGTTCTATAAAAGAAAATGTAGAGGATGAAGGCACAATCCATCGTGGAATTTCATATCGAAAATTTGATAGAAAATTTACTTTGGCTGATGATATTATAGTAAAAGAAGCTTCACTTGAAAATGGAATGCTGAAGATTAATCTTGAGCGTATTGTTCCAGATGAAAAGAAGCCTAGAATAGTTACTATAAAATAAATTTGTAATAAAAGGGAAAAGGGACTTTACATTTAGTCCCTTTTCCTTTATTATGATAATATAATGAAGGAGATATTATGAGCGAAGATTCAGTATTAAACTTACTAGGTGCAGATCAACCTGGCCAAATGGCAATGGAAATTGTTCCTACTATTCATCATCACGTAGCAAAAATTAAATTTGGACAAACAGTTGTTGATATTTTAAACGAAGAAGTTGAAACAATATCTAGAAACAGATCATCAAATAAAGATACACAACTTGTTGGTCAGTTGCGACAACACAAAGATTCTGCACAACTTGATTTTGATTTAACTACTCCTGTAGGTGTACAACTAAATTCAGTTTTAAATTCAGTTGCAACAACTTATTTAAATCAAGGATATGGAAAAAATTCATATGCAGATTGTTATACTTGTTGGACTAATCATGCATATGCTGGAGACTACAATCCATTACACGAGCATACTACAAATACTGCTGCAGGCCTTTCTGGTTTTATGTGGCTAAAGATGCCAGAAGAAATGGAAGAACGTAGATTAAATAAGGCAAATCACAGAGTTAATTTTGGTGATTCTGATGGTCAGTATGATGGATGGACTCATATGTGTTGGGGTTTAGGATCAAAAACAGATTTGTATAATTTAAAACTTGGTTCTGAAGAATATGTTCAACCAGAAGTTGGAACTTTATATATTTTTCCAAAATGGTTACATCACCAAGTATTACCATTTTCTGGAGCAGGAGAAAGACGATCTATTGCTATGAATTGGGATATAATTCAATCAGAACAAGAATTAAAAAGTATCATGAGCCCATTTGAATACGATAGTTTCATTTCTAATATTCCAGATAATCATGATAAATCTATACCACTTGCCCTTAATGTTGGTGGTTCTTATGTAAAGGTTAAATTAGATGAGCAATCTTAAAGATATAATGTTGAGTTCATTAAAAACTCATGCTGAAGGTAATAAAAATATGCATATTTCAAATGTAAAAATATATTTAGAAAATCCTGTTGGTATTGGTGAGCATTCAAATATCATGGAATCTATTGAAAAAGAATTAGATTCAATTTCTAAATATGAAGAACAAATTCAAATTCTTGATAAATATTTTTTAGCTAAATGAAGGAGAAAATAACTGTCAAAAGTTAACTACAAATATAATGAGGACAAAACTTTGTCTGATTTGAAAGAGTACATCGACTCTACATATGATGAACACTATAGCAAGAACAAGTTTCAAGCTACAGAGTTTATTATTGACGGTGGACATGGTGAAGGTTTCTGTATCGGTAACATCATGAAATACGCACAACGATATGGAAAAAAAGACGGTTATAATAAAAGTGACTTGCTAAAAGTCATCCACTATGGTATTATAGCTTTATACAATCACGATATCATGGAGAATAGTGAAAATGAAACTAAGTAGTCAAACAATCAATGTGTTGAAGAATTTCTCAACCATTAACCAAAACCTTGTAATCAAGGAAGGTAGTAGTATTTCTACTATGTCAGCAATGAAAAACATTATTGCTAAAGCAACGGTAGAAGAAACTTTCCCAAAAGAATTTGCAATATATGATCTCAATGAGTTTCTATCTGTAATATCTCTTTTTTCAAATCCAGAGTTAGATTTTAAGGATAACTTTGTTCTTATAACAGAAGAAGGTTCTTCTAAATCTTCAAAGTATTGGTACTCTGATCCATCTGTTGTTACTACACCAACTAAAGATATTACTATGCCTTCAACAGAAGTTACATTTGATATTTCTAGTGACACTCTATCAGAAATAACAAGAGCTGCATCCGTTATTGGGGCTCCTGATATGGTACTTGAAAATGGAGAACTTAAAGTAACTGATAAGAAGAATACAACTGCAAATGATTTTACACTCAAGCTTGATGTTCCTACTAGTGAAGTTGATTATAAATTTTGGTTTAAAGTTGAAAATCTAAAATTATTGCCTGGCGCTTATGGTGTTAAAGTTTCTTCAAAAAAGATTAGTGAGTTTAATAATTCTAATGTTGATGTTTCTTACTTTATTGCTTTGGAACCCGAATCTTCTTATGACGCTTAAAGTTAGGAATTTATATTATGAAAAACTTTTTATGGGTCGAGGAATATCGTCCCAAGGATGTAAGCTCATGCGTACTTCCTAAAAATCTAAAAGATACTTTCACAGAGTTTGTTGAAAGTGATAATATCCCAAATTTGATATTATCAGGTGGCCCAGGCGTAGGAAAGACAACTATTGCAAAAGCAATGCTTGATCAGATTGGTGCTACTTATATGATGATCAACGGTTCTGAGGAGTCAGGTATTGATGTTCTCAGAACCAAGATCAAAAACTTTGCTTCTACTGTATCTCTTGAAGGTGGTAGAAAGTATCTAATACTTGATGAGGCAGACTATCTAAACCCACAATCTACTCAACCAGCCTTACGGGGTTTCATGGAAGAGTTTCATAAAAACTGTGGCTTTATTCTTACTTGCAATTATAAAAATCGTTTAATTCAACCACTACATTCTCGTTGTAGTGTTATTGAATTTTCTATTCCTAAATCTGAAAAACAAAATCTAGCTTCTGAGTTCTTTAAAAGAGTTATAAGTATTCTTGAAAAAGAAGAAGTTAAGTATGATAAAAGGGTTATTGCTGAAGTTATTAATAACCATTTTCCAGATTGGCGTAGAACTTTAAATGAGTTACAAAGGTATGCTATATCAGGTTCTATTGATGCTGGAATGTTGGTAAACATTGGTGATGTTAATATAAAAGAACTTATGGCTGGTATGAAAAATAAGGAGTTTACTAATGTTAGAAAATGGGTTGTCAATAATCTTGATAATAATCCTGTTGATCTTCTTAGGGTTGTTTATGATAATCTCTATGAGTATGTGGATGGTTCTACTATTCCCCATTGCGTTGTGGTATTGGGTGAGTACCAATACAAATCTGCCTTTGTCGCAGACCAAGAAATAAATATGATGGCTTGCCTTACAGAAATAATGGCAAGGGCTAAGTTTAAATAAAGGATTAATATAATGATTGATGAAAAAGAATTAAACGAATTATACAATAAGTCGTTTGCAACAAATGTACAACTATCAGAAGAGTATTCTGTACTAGCAGTTGCTGGTGTGTTGTTAGGACAAGCTATGAGGATGTATAAGACAGTATTAGATAAGAATGAGTATGATGAAATGGTAGAAATAATTTCTGACACATCCAAAGAAGTTAGACCATATGATGAATTTTGTTTAGCAGAAGATTCGACTAAACATTAACAAATTGGATTTTTTATAATGATTGATATATATGATGATGTACTAGAAGAGCATAATGCTATTTTAGTCGATGATGCGATTAAACAGTTAGCTTGGAAGTATGATTATTCATCACAACCAAACAAACCAAATAAACATTGGCACATCCTTTGTGGACATAATGAAATAGAATGTACTGATGCTGGATTTGATTGGGTTCATAGTTTATTTCAAACAGCATTGGATAAGTTTAAATTTACAGAAAAGTATGATGTTGATACTTATCTTAGAATCTACATGAATGCTCATACACATGGCATAGAACCACATTTTCATCATGACGATGGAGATTTTACTATGATCTATTATCCACGGCTTGATTGGAAATTAGAGTATGGTGGTGGAACTTATATTGATGGTAAACTAGCAGAATATAAAGGAAATCGTTTAGTTGTATTTGATGCAGCTCTTCTACATTCTGCAATGCCAGTTTCTAGAGAGTGTTACCAATTAAGAACTTGTGTTGTATTCAAGTGTAGTAAAAAAAACAGTAATGTTAGTTTCTTTAGAGATGCTATAAAAGATAATAGTAACAATTTCAAAGTGCAAGTAATAAACTAATGTATGAACTAAAAAACTACCTCAAAGCTATCAACGAAACTAAAGAACCTCTTATGGATGGAGAGGATGAAGAGTGGGAAAAGAAGTATCCACCATACATCGTTAATAAATGTGTGGCTCCTTTTCCTGATACTATCCTATTAGTTAACGAAATTAACCAATTACACCACCTAGATAAGAAACTTCAATTTGATTTTTTAATAAATAGTCTAAGACCAAGGAAAAGATTTACTCCTTGGGTGAAGGCGATGAAAATTGATAATTTGGAATGTGTTAAAGAGTATTATGGATATAGTAATGGAAAAGCAAAGTCCGCTCTTGAAATATTATCTGATGAACAAATTTCTGCCATAAAACAAAAATTAAATAAAGGTGGAAGAAATAATGGAAGAGATTAATTGGACACAGGAAAAGATGTTAGAAGTTGGTTTGAAAGAACCAGATGATTTTTTAAAGGTTCGTGAGACACTTTCACGAATAGGAGTAGCTTCAAGAAAAGAAAGAAAATTATATCAATCCTGTCATATACTTCATAAACAGGGTAGATACTATATAGTGCATTTCAAAGAATTGTTTGCTCTTGATGGTAAGGTTGTAAACTTATCTGAAAATGATATTGCTCGTAGAAATACAATTGCAAATCTTTTGAAAGATTGGGGTTTAGTTGATATTTTAGGAAACGCAGAGCCTGTTGCTCCTCTTAGTCAAATTAAAGTTTTATCTTTTAAAGAGAAAGATGAATGGCAACTAGAAACAAAGTATAATATCGGTAAAAAGAAAGAAGTTTAATGGAGCAATTCAAAACATTCATCACAGAAGAAAAAGATAGTGATTATCGTATTGTTGTGCTTTCTGTAGAACATGGCGATAAATCTATAACCTCTAAACGTATTAAAGCAGAGGCAGACGAATTAAATTTACCAAACTATGTTATACAAATAGATGGTTCTTATATTAAATATGATAACGGAAAGCATACTATTTATTCTTTAGATGATGATAAAGGTTTTGATCTTGATTCTTCTACTGTGGTGTTTATTCGTGGCACTCCAACTAAAGATAGTTCTCTAGATTTAATATCTGAAATTGAAAGGATTGGACTTTGTTGTGTTAACAGTAGAACATCAATATCGATTGCAGCTGATAAGTATCGTTCTTATATTCGTTTAAAGGATTATGGTTTAAATCAACCAAAAACTGTTTTGGTTCCAAATGCAGATTCTATAGAAAAATCTTTTGAAAGTTTAGATACAAAGTTTCCAATCATTTTAAAAACATTAAGAGGCTCAAAAGGTGTTGGTGTTTTATTTGTTGAATCTGAAAGAGCATTAACTTCTATAGTTCAACTTATATTTAAGACAGACTCACAAGCAGATTTAATAATACAAGAATACATTAAAACAGAGTTTGATGTTAGAGTTATAGTTCTTGGTGGTAATATAATTGCTACAATGCAAAGAGATGTATTAGAAGGTGATTTTAGAAGTAATTATTCTCAGGGCGCAAAAGTTAAAAAATACAAACTTACAAAGTTAGAAACAGAACAATCTTTGTTAGCCGCAAAGTCTGTTGGTGGTATATTAAGTGCTGTAGATTTTATTCCTTCAAATGATACTGAGAAGAAACCACCATATATGTTGGAAGTTAATAGTTCGCCTGGCACAGAAGGTATTGAAGAAGCTTCTGGTAAGAATATTGTTAAAGAATTTTTAGAGTATTTTCAGAATCCAAAAGTAAGATACACTGTTCCTACAGTATGTGGTTATAATGAGGTTGTATCTATTAAGCCGTTTGGAGAACTTATTGCAAAGTTTGATACAGGCAATTCTGTATTATCAGTTTTACACGCTGATGATATAGAGATAAATGGAAAGAAAATTTCTTTTACTCATAATGGAAAATCTATCACCACTAATTTAGTTAAGATGTATGAAGTGCATACTGGCGGTGGTAAAGATGAACGTCCAGTTGTAGAATTAGAAATGGTATTTGTTGGTAGCACTTATAAGTTTATGTTTGGGCTTGACGATAGAACAGAGCTAGGAACTGAAGTTTTATTGAATAGATTTGTTATGAATAGATTGAATGTTATGATTAATCCTCAACAAAAATATGTAATAACTACTCCATTTGCCCTTGACAAATAGCTTAAAAGGTAATACATTAAACTTATAAATACATTATAGTATATATGGAGAAGTTGGAATGTCGTTACAAGGTTATCTTAGACAAGTAAAACCCCGCCTAACTGAGTCTTATGT
>Ga0209816_1003105_pt1 | contig 11516 bp, 10 predicted proteins | sample CoawatmetaG01DNA_FD_187509 | JGI IMG/M metagenome (GOLD analysis project Ga0209816, IMG submission 187509) | Marine microbial communities from the West Antarctic Peninsula - Coastal water metaG017-DNA (SPAdes) (version 2) | ecosystem: Environmental > Aquatic > Marine > Coastal ... | reverse complement strand
TCCTTTACGATTATTGCATGCTTCATCAGGCACTAACGTATCTGCCTTTATTAATACGGATACTATTTTAGATAAAAGAATTAATCACTACAGTCTTTCTAAAAGTCAGTTTGTAGAATGGCTGCAATCCTACTCAAATGATTATGTTGTCATAAACCTAGCTATAGAGCATTTTTATGGAGCGAAAGATGATGTATCAAAATTTGCCTCTTTTATTATTAGTGAGTTAATAAATAACGAAAGTAAAGGCATTGATCTCACAGAAGGACTCCAAAAAAGAGACTTTATTCACATAAATGATGTTACTGACGCATTTCTAACGTTGATTCAGAATATAAAATCTTTAAAGAAAGATTTTTACCATTTTGAGGTTGGAAGCAATGAATTGATATCAATCAAGGACTTTGTAAATTTAGTTAAAAAGCTTTGTAATAATACTAACACTAAACTAAATTTTGGAGCACTCCCCTATCGAGACAATGAGGTTATGTCTACAAATGTTGATACTAGTTTTCTAAAGTCTTTGGGATGGAAAACTCAATTTACTTTAGAGGAGGGTCTAATTAACACTATTAATAGTGAAAAAAACTCTAAATTGTCCTAAGCTATTGGCCTAGTAAAATTTAATACTATTTCACCATTTTGCTAAATTAATTTTTTCTTCTAATAAATAATCTCGGGATATGCCCAATGCATCTTCCATAAAATTAAACAGATTGGCTGTAGCTACAGCCCCAACATTTTCAATGAGAAGTCCTGCGTGGAAGTGATTTTTATTGCCGGCACCTCCTAAGGCAATAATAGGTACAGTTGAGAGATTTGAGATTGAGATAATTTTATCAAGGTCATACCCAAATCCTGTTCCGTCTCTATCCATTGAATTTAAGAGGATTTCGCCAAAACCAATTTCATTTAAAAAATTAACATGTTGTGATAACTCTATTCCTGTTGCAATGGTTCCATTAGATTTATATACAATTTCATGGCCATCTTCCGACTTATAATCTATGGATGCCACAATGGACTGAGAGCCATACTGACTTATAATTTCTTTACATGCCCTTGGGTCATCAAAGGCAAGGGAATTAATTGAAATTTTATCAGCGCCTGCTGCAAATAATTTTGAAACACCACCAAGTGATGAAATGCCTCCTCCGAAACATTTTGGAATGTGGATATTCTCAATAATTATTTGTACATCATCACAAAATCTTGCAATGTCTTTCGTTGGAGAAGCATCTAATATAATCAGTTCATCAATATATTTTGATACTTCGCTAAATTTATAATTATCTATTATCCAATCAACTTTACCAACTTTTTGAAGTCTAAAATTCCGACTTTGACAAAAAAAGCCTTCTGAATAAATTAGAACAAATATCAGCCTTTTTCTAAGCATCGTAGTCTAAAAAATTTTGCAAAAGCTTTGATCCATTGGTTTGACTTAATTCAGGGTGGAACTGTGTTCCAAAAATATACTTGCTTTCAAAAGCAGAGATAAAACTATCTATGTATTGAGTTCTATGGGATAAAATATTTTCAGCACTATGTAACCTATAGCTATGCACAAAATAGAAATCAGGATTATCAGATATATCTTCAAATAAAATACTGGGATTAGAGACATCAACTTGATTAAATCCAATGTGTGGAATGGTATATTCAGTTGAGACAAATTTATTAAATTCTCCCGCTACAAGGTCCAAGCCTTTTGTGAGGCTGCCCTCTGTGCTACTGCTACACAAGATTTGCATGCCAAGACAGATACCTAAAATCGGTATACTTTCTGCTGCACTAGTTATTATTCTAACAAGATCTAAACTGCGAAGATTAGCCATCGCCTGATCGAATGAACCAACACCTGGAAGGATTAACTTGTCTGCCTGAAAAATATCTTGCTCTGAGTTACTTACTATTAGGTTACAATTTTTCACCTCTTTGATCGCACTTGATAAAGAGGCAACATTACCTAAGCCATAGTCAATAATGACAACATTCATATTTCAAACTCAACATCTACTGCAAAGTTTGGTTTCCATTCGGAGATAGAGTTACTGTTCTTCTCTTTTCGAAATAAGTCTTTGTTAGCATACTTATCCAAAACACCATTAAATTCTGTTATATCCATTTGATAATATTCAAGATACTCCTCAATAAACTCTTCTGGATAGTGCCCATCAAATAGTCTCACTAGATTGAGAGCTTGATCCCTAGACATGGCGCCTCTTCTTATCTCTATACCAGCATCTGAGGTCGTTCTTCCAAAACCAAATTTTAAATACATAAGATAGAAATGAAGTGAGCATAGCTTTTGATCATTTTGAGCAAAATTAGTAAATGTACCCGAATTATTCTCTTCTTTTTCTTCAAGGCCACAATGCTCCTTAGCGACAACATAATTTCTGTATGAGTCCCAAGGTTCGAAATAAGACCAATGAGTAAAAGCTAGATCATGGGTTTTAACCTCTTCATCGCTAGGAAATTGCCAAAAAGCCAAGTCTCCCTCAGAGACTCCAGGGTCCTCTAAAACCTTAGAAAATACTTTTTCATAGCCACCTTCAAAATAAACTCTCTTCATATAGTCTATCGAATATAAAGCTTTATTCTTATTCTCTGTTGAGCCACCATATTCAACCTCCCCATCCTCACCATAAAAAATTAGAGGAATTTTAAAGTTCATGGCAGTTTGGATCACTGCGGTTTTGATTGCAATTAGCCAGCCATAGTAGGGAAAACCCTTCTCAATAAAGCCTAGTCTATTTAATTTCTGCATAACTGTTGCGCTAGGAGATACATGCACGTGGTTAAAACCAGCCTCAATAAAAGCGCTGAGATTTCTATTTCCGATATTGCTGCTTAAAGCCGGCCGAACAGTTACCGTGAGTGGATTCATGCCGTATCTTGTTTTTAGTACATGTGCTACATAAGAGCCATCTTTTCCCCCACTTACAGGCACAACACAGTCAAATGACTTTTGATCTTTTGCTCTATACTTTTCAAGTAAGTTTTGAAGCTCTTCTTCTCGCTTAGTCCAGTCAAAAACTGATTTCTCTTTAGACCACTGGCACGCATTGCATATTTGCTCACCATTAAACTCAATTCTTGGTCTGGTTGACATGTTTAAGCAGGATTGGCACCAAAATATTTTAGTAGACATATTTTTCCTTGGTAGTTGAAGACCAAATTATCATCGTTAGGAAGTAATTATAGTCATTTTTTTTGTGAATAGTTACAGGCTAAGAACAAAACATTATTCGAAGAAGCAAGGTGTCTCGTGAGAGACATGATCAAGCCTCAAAAAAGTAAAAGTATCGTCTGTGTATAAAAAATCTATTATATCAATCATGGGTCTGAGCTATAATATTTTTAAACTTTTGTAATTAGACTTTAAATTTAAAATGCGAATCTCTCAGCGAACAGTATGGATTTTCTCAAAGTCATATATATTGAGAGAGAACTCTTTTTTTCTCAATAAACCAAAATTTTTATTTGAGGGCCCAATAATTTTTATTTTTGGCTTCTTTAGAATAGTGCAACTCTACTTTCTACAGAAATCTAAGGAACACAATATTACAAATATTCCTAATCACATAGTGGTTAAATCTGCTGCGCCTCACATGCACATGAATTATTTTAAGCTTTTTAATCCCAATGATGACTATAGTAAATATATTTATATTGAATGTTTTGATAAAAGTAAGTTTACACAGTTAAGAAAATTACATTTTTGGGACATCTTTTTTGAGTTTTATTTAGCCTTTAAAGAGATGATTCCAGTACTCTCTAAACTAAAAGCCGAGCAAGGGAAAAAAAATTTAATCAAGCAGGCAATGGTATCTTTGCCAATATTTGCGTATTTTACATGTCTGTTTAGAGATTTAAAGAATGAAAATTCTAATATTAAAATTTTTTCAGGTGGCGTTCATTTGATATCAGCTTCAGCAATTACCGCTGAAATACCAGCCTATTGGCTAAGTCATGGGTTGCTAGAGCAAGCAAAACTCAATGAAACGGACATTGAGCCTAATCCTTCGAAGTACTTTATTGCATTCCCTGAGTATGAATATATTTACTTATTTTCTAAAGATGAGCAAAACTACTTAATTGAACACAATGTAAGTAGTTGCATCAAGTTATATAACTTTGTGAAGATTGAAGACTTGAAAAATAAGATTTTAATTTTTCTGATTGATTTTAATCACTTAATGGATGTTCAGGCGTTAAAAGTAACTATAGATTTCTTTCAAAAAAATAACTATGAGGTAGTTTTAAAATTTCATCCATCTTATAAAGGTGAGTTGCACTTAGAGTTTTTAGATAAAAAGAATATTAGAATTGATGAAAGCCTTAGAGCCTCTGCTTCTGAGTTAATGAGGATTGAAAAGCCAAAATTTGTAGCTAGCTGGGCATCAACAACACTTTGCGAAGCCTTGAGACAAGGTATTGCTCCAATCTGTCTATGCAGCAATGGAGAGGAGAAATTTGAACCTTACCCTTATAGAAAAAGATCAATTTGGTGGCATGAAGAGCAGGATATGCTGGTAAAATTACTTGATGATAAGGAAGGAAATTCCTTGAAAAATTTTATAAATGAAATAAGTAGATTTTAAATGCTAGATTTATTTATTTTCTATCATCAGGTAATAAGAAATATATCTAAAGGCTAAAACCATCATCTACAATAATATCCTGGCCATTAATGTAACAAGATGAGCTAGATAAAAGAAAAAATATAGAACCAGTAACATCTGCAGGCAGAATCATCCCATGGCCTAAAGTTTTCTTTTTGTATGCATTAATAAATTCACTAGGCTGATTGGACATAAGCCCACCTGGACTTATGCTATTAACCCTGAATTCTGAATTAGATACATAGCTAGCCACGTATTTATTCATATGAATTATTGCAGATTTTATTGCTGCGTACTCAACAGGAGTTGTCATCTCCGTGCCATCATAAATTGAAAAGTCTGGAGCGCAGGAGCCATAAATTGATGCAATATTAACTAGAGAAAAGGGATGCTTATTTCTATGAAAATAACTTGCACACTCTCGCATGATTAAAAAAGCTGATCCTAAATGTAATGAAACATTATTATTGAAGTCTTCTTGTGAAACATTAAAAAATGAAGCTCCATAATTCTTACCTCTAGGGTAAGAGCAATTCACAGCTCCATCCAAGTGACCAATTTCATTAAAAAATTTTATGGTCTCAGGTTCATTTGTAATATCCACAGCCTTGAGATGCAATTGAGATGAATCAAGGGCAACATCCAAAAGAGATAAAGCTTTTTTCATATTTTCAAGATCTTTATCAATAGCTAGCACCGTAGCACCAGAGAGTAAGATTTCACAGATAAGATTACTACCGAGTAGCCCTCCTCCTCCTATAACTAAATATCTATTCTTATTTGACATGATTTAACTTTTTATATAAAAATTCTGCAAATTCAAAGTCTAGAATATCATCAATATCAACTGCACGTTCGCGCGGTACCTCTAGACCTATAACAGAGCCAGAAAAAATACCCTCCTCTTCCTTGACGAAATCTGTCTTGGCAACATAAACAACTGTCGTTATGTCAAAAATAGCAGGGGCATCTTGACGCCTAGTAATTGGCAAATGAGTTTGAGCAGCAAGTTCAAGAAAGTTTTTATTACCTCGAGCCACCATATTAAAAAAAGGATTCCTTGAAGATTCAGAAATACTTAAACATAAGTCTGCATTTGGAGTAATATTTAAAAGATCTATTGCATTCAATATATCGCTTGTGTTTCTAAGAGGGCTCGTAGTTGGTAGTGAGACGAATTGCTCAAAAGCTCCAAATTTTTTTTCAACGAATGTAATAGCATGCTGCCATGACAGCCATTCTGGTGAGTCATCCTTTGCTAGTGAGGCAGGTCTAGCAATTATATCTGCACCTTGTAAGGATGATATTTTTGCAATATCTTGATCGTCAGTAGATACAAATACTCTATCAAAGATCTTGCAATCAAAAGCTTGAGAAATACTATGAGCGATCAGCGGCTTGCCGCAGAATGATTTAATATTTTTTTTCTTTAACCCTTTTGAGCCGCCCCTAGCAAATATAAATGCAAATTTATTCATTGGTATCCTTATTTGATAATTGTTTCGCTTGTTCAATGTATTCTAAAACATGAAAGGCCTCTAAGGGTGTGCAAAGATCATTCTGCTGATTTTCTATAAAGTGATTTGCGAAATCTTTAATCATTTGAATATACATCTCATTTGAATTCCAGTTCTCTACACTTCTATTTTTTTCATGGCCAGAAACTGATGTATCAAGATTATTATTTTGCAGATCCCATAAAATTTTTCCCTCACTACCATGGAAGTGTGCATGCCTAATTGCAGACTTTTGTAAAAAGTCTAAGTGAACTGCAAGGGTTCCACCCGCTGATAACTTAAAAATTAAATCAGCAGTATCCTCAACATCGATGTTCAAAGTTCCAGAGTTGCTGATAACAGCAGATTCTAAATGCATCTTCTTCAAAAGGAAGTTTGCATAATCTAATTCATGGCTAAGCTCTAACATAACGCCCCCTCCAAGACTCGCAGAGGCAGAAACTGAATCTAAATAATCCTTAGAAGGCCTCCAATCTGGAAGATACGAGCCGCAGGTAATATCTACTTTTAAGATTTTACCAATTCTTTCATGGTCCAAAAGGTCCTGCACTTCTTTGAGAAATGGTTTGTAGCGAAGGCAATATCCAATAGCAACTGGAGTTTTATATTGCTTGATAGAGTTAATAATTTTCCTTGCGTCCTCCTTACTTGCAGCAATTGGTTTCTCAATGAGTACTGGAATATTATTTTCTATAAATGGAATAGCATGCTCAGCATGAAAAGTTGCAGGGGAAGCTATAATTGCAAATGAAGGACTCAATAAAATTAGTTCATCCAAAGAACTAGCCAAAATATCACATGCAATAGGTAAATGATTGAGATATCTTCCAGAGGAAGAAAGACACGCAATTTGACTGGATGGAAAAATAGATTTTAGGTTAGTTCGATGTCGATCAGAAATATTTCCTAAGCCAACAACAGCATAAGTATTGTTTTTTTTTTCAATCACGATCCATTACTGCCTTATTTGCATTCGACAAATCAATTGGGCGCCCAACATCAGCCCAAGTTTCATGAATGGGGTATGCAGTAATTAAATGTTTGTTGAGTTTCAATCTTTCAAAGAAATCAGGCATATCACAAGGTTCATTCAATTTTAAATACTTTAAACTTGCAGGATTTATTGCATAGATTCCTGCATTCACATAAGAAATTTGAATAGGCTTCTCTTCAAAAGAAATAATCTCAAGACCCTTAGTATTCACTACACCATATGGATTCTGCAACTCATATTTCTTGATCGTCATTGTTGCCTCGGATTGGTTTGATTCATGAAAATGCAGGAGATTAGAGTAGTTAACATCAGTCATGATATCTCCATTAGTAACAATAAATGGTAATTGAGGCTGGGGATCTATCAAAGATAAAGCTCCGGCTGTTCCCAAAGGCTCCTTCTCATGAATATATTGAATAGATATATCAAAATTAGAACCATCACCAAAATGATCAGTGATGACATTGCCTAAATGATGAATTGCAATGACAAACTTTCTAAAGCCCTGAGATTTTGCATTAAGAATAATATGCTCAAGAATAGGTTTGCCGGCGACTTCTAACATAGGCTTAGGAAGATTCTCCGTTAAAGGCATCATCCTCTTGCCGAAGCCTCCTGCCATAATTAAAATCTGATTATCTTTAGGTGCAAGATTTAAAATTTGGTCCATTAAATATAAGCCAATCAGTTGATTTTCCTTATTAATAACGGGTAATTGCTTAATTTGATTGGCTGTCATTATTGTCTGAGCCTCTCTCTCGCTTTGAGTGCTAAGGATTGAAATGGGATTAGAGTTCATGATTTGGGATGCATTGCTATCAATCGAATGGCCCTCTATTAAACCTCTTCTAATATCTCCATCAGTAATTGAGCCAATTAAGGAATCGCTATCATCAACAATAAAGCAAATTTGGTACTCGCTATCCTCGATATTATTAATAACATCTAAGACAGAGTTCGAAGCTTTTAAGTAAAAATGTTGCCCTTCAATCATGGTGAGACCTCGTAATTGTTAAAGGGTGCTGGCTTATAGATCATAAAACTTTTTTTTGATAATGCCTTCTAACGGAAAATTTTTAATAGTTTCAAGAATTTTTTTACTTGCTCCTGGTCTTCCATATGGATTAACTACATTTAATAGATTTTTCTGGAAAACTTTGGAATATAAAATTTTAATTGACTTAGAAATATTCTTCTTATCAAAAGCAGAATCTATAACGCTTTTAGCTTTAAGTCGACCTGCCTGTCTTGCACCCAAATTGATAGTACCAATCTTAAAGCTAGGTGCCTCTAAAAGCCCGCTAGAGGAATTGCCAACTACTCCATCAATAAATCTTAAGGCAGACAGATATCTTACTTGCCCTAAAGATGCAAAGACTTTAGTTGACTTGGAATGAGCTTTATAAAACTTTTCGATCGCCCTTCTGATCTGAAGATTATTACTATCTGAATTTGGTAAAGTAAAAATAAAATTAGTATGTTCAACCTCGTCAAGGGCCGCTAGCAACTCATTGATGTGATCTTTTGATATTTTATTGCTCTCTAATGTCTCAGGATGCATTGTGATCAAAAGATTTCTTTTGCCAAATTTGAAATTTAAAGATTTCTCTAGTGCCACTTTACTCATTAAGCGCACGCTATGTATTGCATCGACCCCAAGACCACCTACTAGAAAAATATTTTGCAAATTCTCTCCCAGTTGGTGCACTCTTTTTTTATAAGCGCGAGCTGCAACAAAATGAAGGTGAGACATCTTGGTAATTGAGTGCCTCATGGCCTCGTCATATGCACCCTCCGTTATTTCACCGCCATGAATATGAGCGATTGGTATATTTAGGATCATCGCTGCAGATGCAGCAGAAAAAATTTCGTACCTATCTCCAAGAAGAACAACCAGATCTGGTTTTAAGGCAGTAAAAGCTTTCGAGAAACCTTTCAATCCCTCGCTCATAGAAGTAATAACTTCTTGGGATGTATCACCTTTTATTTTAAGATTAATTTTGCATGAAATTACCAGACCATCTGCCTCAATTTCTTTGAAAGTTAAGCCATGTGACCTTGAGAGATGGGTGCCAGTTACAAGAAGTTGAGAATTGATTAATTTTTCGTTGCTTGCAAGAAGAATTAATTGACGCAATAAGCCGTATTCAGCCCTCGTTCCAGTAATAAAACAAATTTTTCTTTTCATACTTTAATTAAATCATTCATTTCAAATGCAAATGCAGCTTGTGTACCCAAAACTTCTTTAATTCTCATTGGTGAAATTCCATTACCTGGTCGCTTCACTGTCAAGTTCTCTAGTGTAAAAAGCTCTCCAATTTCAATATTTTTACTTGCTACCAAGGATTTTCTTGCAACAATTCTCATCTCAAGCTCCTTTTTAGTCGGCGCTTTTACTCCATCTCCCAAGCCTGCTTCAATATTACGTATTGCAGAAATCATCGCCTGAAAGTCATTAGGCTCCATGCTTGCTTTATGATCTGGGCCAGTCATGCTGCAATCCAATGTAATGTGCTTTTCGATAATTGTGGCGCCCAGGGAAACGGCTGCAATAGCAGCTTCTGAGCCTATGGTGTGATCTGAGTAGCCTATATCTAAATCAAATTTCTTTCTCATAGATGGAATAGCTAGTAAATTGATATCCTTCATATCTGCAGGATACTGAGATGTGCAATGAAGAATAGAAATATTCTCTCTAGTAAGCCTATTATGAGACAAAGCATCTATTGCGCTTTCAATATCACTTAAGTCTGCCATGCCAGTTGACATAATTACAGGCATATCAAATTGAGAAATGAACTCTAGCAATGGTTTATTTGTAATTTCACCGGACGGAATTTTAATTTTAGACATTCCCAAATCCAATAAAAAACTTAGGCTTTCCTCGTCAAATGCAGTGGAAAAAAATTCAATGTTATGATTTTGGCACTCTTTCACAAGCTCTAAATAATCATCATTAGATAATTCCAAGTTTTCTAGCATTTGATAGCTTGAGGCCATAGGTTCATCCTTATCTATCTGATAATCAGCTTTTGGAGCCTCGGGAGTTGCAAGCTTAGCTGCAGTGAATGTTTGAAATTTTACTATGTCTGCTCCAGCCTTCGCCGCTTGACGGATCAGCTCTTTGGCAATTTTTAGATCGCCATTATGATTAACGCCAGCCTCAGCAATAATGAGTGTTTTAGGATGATTTTGATTTAGTTTCATATGATTTGAGGTGGGGGGCTGCTAGGAATATTAACAATTCTTTCTGCGAGCCATGATGTGTTTTTTAAACCATCTTTGATGGCATTTTTAAACATTGGGAGTTTATTCATGGGAGTCCATACGGGACGAGCCATAATATCTTTTGCAGTCATGGATGATAATAAAATGTCTCGCTGGTTAAGGTCATCGCAAATAACAGTATTGAGCCAATAATTAGAGCGACAGTTTTTTGGCTCTGTGAAAAACTCTAAATTAGAATTATGAAAGAGCTCGGCATACTCATGCGCTAGGTCTCTTTTTTGAGCAACAAATGCATCAATGGACTCTAGTTGAGCGCATCCTAATGCTGCATTAATATTTGGTAGCCTATAATTGAAACCTACCTCATCATGAAAAAAATGAATGTTATTAGGTATTTTTGCAGTTGTGCTGAGATGCTTGCCTTTAGAATAAAGGTTTTCATTGCAAAGAATTGCTCCACCTCCTCCAGTAGTGATAATCTTATTGCCATTGAAACTAAGAGTTCCCATAAGACCAAATGTTCCAGTATGAGTATTCTTGTAAAGGCTGCCCAGTGACTCTGCCGCATCCTCAATTAAAGCTAGGTTCCAGGCATTGCAAATGATTTCCAAGGTATCAATTTCAACTGGATGACCAAATGTATGCATAGGAATGCATGCTTTGATTGTTCTATTGGAGTTTTTAAGTTTACATACTTGATCACTATCTAAATAAGCATTGTCATCGAGCCAAGACTCTAAAGCTACTGGTGACAAGCCTAGAGTATGTTTATCAACATCGATCAAAATAGGCTCTGCTTGACAATAACTAATGGCATTGCAAGTTGCTACAAAAGTTAAAGCCTGAGTAATCACATAATCTCCCGGCTTGATATCAGCCATTAACATTGACAAATGTAAGGCAGAAGTTCCATTGACGATAGCTATTGCCTTTTTACTTCCAGTATATTTTGCTAAGTCATCCTCAAACTGATCTACATACTTGCCCACGCTTGAAACAAATGTTGAATCTATTGTGCTTGAAACAAAGTCTTTCTCTCTCCCAATGAACCTGGGTTCATGGAGAGGAATAAATGAACTAGTATTATATTTATCTTGAATAAATTGGGCTAAGTAATCAAACATCAATTTGCTATACGTTATATAT
>Ga0209816_1003102_pt1 | contig 11519 bp, 16 predicted proteins | sample CoawatmetaG01DNA_FD_187509 | JGI IMG/M metagenome (GOLD analysis project Ga0209816, IMG submission 187509) | Marine microbial communities from the West Antarctic Peninsula - Coastal water metaG017-DNA (SPAdes) (version 2) | ecosystem: Environmental > Aquatic > Marine > Coastal ... | reverse complement strand
CTCATGCCTAGTGGCAACCCAGTATGGCCTGAGTTCTGGGAATTAAAGGAACTTGAGGCGCTTAGAGAGGAACTTCCTAACGGAAAGTGGATGGCGCAGTACCAGCAGCAGCCAACTTCAGAAAACTCTGCTATAGTCAAGAGAGAATGGTGGCAGATTTGGGAGGAACCCGAGCCTCCAGAGGTTAATTTCATAGTTCAGTCGTGGGATACGGCCTTCGAGAAGACAAACAGGTCAGATTACTCGGCATGTACTACGTGGGGAATCTTTTACCAGACCGGAGACGACGGAGTTGAGCGGGCAAACATAATATTGCTCAATGCGTTCCGAGAAAGGATGGAATTCCCACGATTAAAGCGGGCAGCGGTGGAACAAAACGAAGAATGGCAGCCAGATTCTCTAATTGTGGAGAAAAAAGCCTCAGGTTCCCCCTTAATTTACGAACTTAGAGCTATGGGTATACCGGTGCAAGAGTTTACCCCTACTAAAGGTAACGATAAGATAAGCCGACTAAATGCTGTATCGGATATGTTCGCATCGGGTATGGTTTGGGCCCCCAGCACACGCTGGGCGGAAGAAGTAATCGACGAAGTTGCTAGTTTTCCAGCAGGAGAGCACGATGACTACGTAGATTCCACAACTCAGGCTATGATGCGGTTCCGCAAGGGTGGGTTTATACGCTTGCCCTCGGATTTAGAGGAAGAACAGCAGTATTTTAAACATAAAAAGGGCGGTTATTACTAATGGCAATTGAGAAACAAATATACGACTTGCCGGAAGGCATCGAAGACATGGGTGAGATAGAAGCAATAACGGAAATAGACCTCATGGCGGAAGATGGGGTAGAAGTAGTCCTAGAAGATGGCAGTGTGGAGATTACCTTTGGTGAAAGTCTCGCAGAGGAAGAAGAATTAGCTGAGTTTGACGCTAATCTTGCTGAATATCTAGAGGATAGCGAGCTCGTTTCGATAGCAAGTGAACTTGTTGGGTATGTAGAGTCAGATATTAACTCCCGCAAGGAGTGGGCTAACACCTACGTCAAGGGTTTAGAGAGCATTGGCCTAAAATACGAGCAAAAGAACGAACCTTGGGAGAATGCTTGTGGGGTTTACAGCACAGTATTAGCCGAAGCCAACATAAGATTCCAAGCAGAGGCCATGAGCGAGACATTTCCCGCGTCTGGACCGGTGCAAACCAAGATTATAGGTGAGATTACCAAAGATAAGGAGGATGCAGCCCTCCGCGTTAAGACAGATATGAACTACGAGCTGACTGAGGTGATGACTGAGTACCGCCCAGAGCACGAAAGGATGCTATATAGCCTAGGATTGGCCGGTTCTGCCTTCAAAAAGGTCTATTATGACCCTAGTTTAGGCCGCCAAGTAGCCTTATATATACCCGCAGAAGACGTAATTGTCCCCTACGGAGCCTCTACAATAGAGCAGGCAGAGCGTGTAACGCACGTAATGCGTAAGACAAAACACGAGATGATGACCCTACAAGCGGCTGGCTTCTATAGAGATATAGACTTAGGAGACCCTGTAGCATATCACAGTGATATTGAGGAGCAGAAAGCAGAAGAAGGCGGCTATTCCCTCACTGACGATGACCGATACTGTGTATATGAGATAAACGCTAACCTTATTATAGACGGTGTAGATGTTGACGACACTGAGGATGGCTACCAGTTGGCTAAACCTTACGTGGTTACCATTGAGCGGGGCACTAACGACGTACTTGGCATTAGGCGGAATTGGGAAGAACTAGACCCATTGATGCTTAAGCGACAACATTTCGTCCACTATGTATACGTACCGGGGTTTGGATTCTATGGGCTTGGCCTTATTCACATTATTGGTGGCTACGCTAAAGCGGGCACTTCCCTTATTCGTCAGCTTGTTGATGCTGGCACCCTATCCAACTTACCGGGTGGTCTTAAATCTAGAGGACTACGAGTTAAGGGAGATGACACCCCTATTGGCCCGGGAGAGTTCAGAGATGTCGATGTGCCGTCAGGTTCGATCAGGGACAACATTCTACCCCTACCATATAAGGAGCCTAGTCAAACCCTACTGGCTTTGCTAGATAAGATTACTGATGAGGGTCGACGACTAGGCGCTATCTCGGATATGAACATATCTGACATGGGTGCTAACGCCCCTGTTGGAACCACTCTCGCCTTACTAGAGCGTACTCTTAAACCTATGGCTGCGGTGCAGTCTCGCGTCCACTACGCAATGAAGCAGGAGTTTAAACTACTACGTAAAATTATTGCGGAGTACGCCCCTATAGAATACGAGTATATCCCTGAACGTGGGGAAGCTAGGGCCAGACAGGCCGACTACGCACTGGTAGATGTCATCCCTGTCAGTGACCCTAATAGCAGTACGATGGCTCAGCGGGTCGTACAGTACCAGACAGTGCTACAGATGGCTCAAGCAGCTCCAGAGATATATGACCTGCCGCAGTTACATAGGCAGATGATTGAGGTGCTGGGCATTCAAAACGCAGACAAGCTGGTGCCAACATCAGAGGATATGGCTCCTACGGACCCAGTTAGTGAGAACATGAATGCGCTAACGGGTACTCCGATAAAAGCGTTTATATTCCAAGACCACAAGGCTCACATTGCCACTCACGAAGCATTCCTGCAAGACCCTCAGATCATGGCGTTTATTGGGCAGAATCCTGCGGCACAGCAAATTATGGGTGCCCTAACCGCGCATATAGCAGAGCATGTAGCGTTTCAATACCGCATAGAAATGGAAGCTACCTTGGGTGTTCCACTACCTGCACCAGATGCAGAACTGCCAGAGGAGCAAGCGATACAGTTGTCACAGCTCATGGCACAGGCAGGCCAGCAGTTAAGCCAGCAGAAACAAGCCACAGCCGCACAGCAGCAAGCGCAGCAGAAAGCGGAAGACCCGATCATCCAGATGCAACAGAAAGAGCTACAGCTTAAAGAGGGCGAGCTACAACGGAAGGCTGCTAAGGACGCAATGGACGGGGCGTTGGATCAAGAGCGATTAAACCTTGATGCACGTAAAGCCGACACCAATGCAACTTTAGAGGCTAACCGCATCGCTTCCCAGAACCAACAGTCGGAAGCTAACAACGATGTAGCTGAAGCTAAAGTTATGCTGGACATGGCAAAAGCTAAAACTGAAGCTAGGCGAACTGAGGCAGAAGCTCAGAGAAACATGGCCGAGGCCAATCGGGATAACCGCGAGGATAGATAATGGCTACTACCGTCTTTGACGTGCTTAATTTAAAAATAACGGAGCATAAACTCTCCGCAGAAGAATTCTTAACCTCGGGAGGTCCTAAAGACTTCGCTGGGTATAAGGAGGCGTGTGGTGTAATTCGGGGTCTAAACATCGCACTTAGAGAACTAAATGACCTTTCGCGCAAATATATGGAAGATGATAATGACTGAGCAAGCAACAGTTACGGGGGTGGTAGCAACTGCCCAAGTTACAGAACAATTAGATATGTTTCAGGGCGAGAAAGAAACTGCACTGGAGGCCAAACGCAGGGCTAAAATTGAGCTTATGGGTAAACTAGAAGCAGAAGCAGAGGCTTCTATTCCGCGACCTGTGGGCTACCGAGTGTTGATTGCGCTGCCAAACGTGGATGAAACTTACGGCGAAAGTGGCTTGGTAAAATCAACCCAGACTGTCCGAGAGGAGTATATTCTGTCTACAATTGGGGCCGTCATAGAGCTAGGCGACCAAGCGTATTCTGATGCAGAGCGTTTCCCTAATGGTCCTTGGTGTAAAGTCGGGGACTACGTAATGTTTAGGGCTAACACTGGCACTCGTTTTAAAGTAGGAAACCAAGAATATAGACTAATGAACGACGACTCTATTGAAGCAGTCGTTGCTGATCCGCGTGCTGTTACGCGAGCTTAAGGAGTAAGGTATGGCTATGCAAGAAGTGGAGTATGAGTTTCCAGACGCAGATGATACAACTTCTGAGGTTGAGGTAACCGTAGAAGAAAAAGATAACAACGGCATAGAAGTAGAAGGTGCTGTTGGCAGAGAAGATATAAAGGCCCCCTCTAAAAAAGAAGAAGAAACTTTTGAAGTAGAGGTAGAAGACGATACGCCCGAAGCAGATAAAGGACGTAAACCTTCAAAGCCCCCGGAGGAAGTAACTAACGATGAGCTGGAAAACTACTCAGAGAAAGTTAAAAAGCGAATAAAGCATTTTAGTAAAGGCTACCATGACGAACGTAGGGCCAAAGAAACGGCAATGCGCCAGTCTGGGGAACTAGAGACGTATGCCCGAAACTTAATGGCCGAGAACCAGAAATTAAAAGGTTCTGCGGACCAAAGCCACAATGCGTTAATAAACTCGGCTAAGAAACAAGTGCAGGGTGAAATGGCCTTAGCACAGCGGGAGTACAAGGAAGCCTATGAAACTGGGGATTCCAACGCTATTGTAGAAGCCCAACAGGCGCTTAATGTAGCGCAGATAAGGCAGTCTAAGGTAGATGGGTTACAGCCTAGGCAAATAGCCGCTTTACAACCTACGCCTGATACTGTACAACCACAAGTAAAGGCCCCAGAACCACAGCACCCCCGGGATGAGAAAGCAGAAGACTGGAGAGGTGAAAACACTTGGTTTGGTGAAGACGATGAAATGACAGCGTTTGCGCTAGGGTTACATAACAAACTTACGAAAGATGGAGAAGACCCACGATCTGACGGGTACTACGAGAAGATTAACACTCGTATGCGGCAAGTGTTCCCGGAAAATTTTGACGAGGGTATAGAAGACACACCAGAAACCAAGAAGAAAGCAAGTAATGTGGTTGCACCCGCTACGCGGAGCACAGCACCGAAGAAGGTGACACTTAACCAATCACAGGTAGCTATTGCAAGACGACTTGGAATCTCGCTGGAACAATACGCCAAACAGGCTGCTGTATTAATGAGGAACAAATAATGACTCAAAATAGAACTGATAGACAAAGTGAAACCCGAACAAAAACGGAACGTAAAGCAGCATGGGTACGGCCTGAAGCATTGCCAAACCCTATACCTGAAGAAGGTTATACGTACCGTTGGGTTAGAACTGCTATGATGGGTCAGGCCGACGCAGCCAATGTTTCTGCCAAAATGCGTGAAGGTTGGGAGCCAGTACGAGCTGATGCTCACCCTGAGATATTCTCCGATGCCGTGGACGACTCCCGGTTTAAAGATAATATTATCGTCAGTGGTCTGATGCTATGTAAGGCCCCCGAAGAGATGGTTGCGGAAAGAAGTGCTTACTATAACCAGCAAGCGGCTTCTCAAATGCAATCTGTTGATAACAGTCTTATGCGAAACAATGACCCTCGTATGCCCCTATTTAACGATAGGAAAACGAAGGTTACTTTCGGTAAAGGCTAACTAAAATTTAGGAGTTACACATGGCTTTTCCAACAGTCAACGCTCCCTTCGGCTTTGAGCCTATTAACCGTATAGACGGTATGCCATATGCAGGCGCGACTAGATTGATTCCGATCAACGCCGCTTACAATACAGCTATCTTCTACGGTGACTTAGTTGCAGTCGCGGGAAATGGTACGTTAATAAAATTTACTGGCACTACTACGGGTTCTCCCTGCGGTGTCTTTATGGGTGTGGAGTACGTAAATTCATTGGGTCAGTTTACACCGGCTCAGTTTTACCCCGGCACCTCTGTAACAGAAGCGTTTGGTATCGTCGTTGACGATGCAGTAGCAGCATTTAAAGTCGCTGTAACTACCGCTGCTAGTGCTATGTCTTCGGCAGGTAGTGCTGCTGTAGGCTCTAACATGTCTGTTTTACCCGGCACAGGAAGCACCACTACAGGAAACTCTGGTGCGTCAGTATTAGCAGGGTCTGAAGCAAACACCGCAGGTCTACCTATGCGAGTTATCGCTACAGTAGACAACACAAAAACCGCTGCTGATTCTTTCGTAGAGTTGATCGTTAAGATCAATTTGCATCAGTATAACAACACAACTGGTGTATAGGAGACTAGCTAATGGCTATTTCAAGAGCACAACTCCTTAAGGAGTTACTACCGGGCTTAAACGCATTATTCGGACTAGAGTATGCGAAATATAACGACGAAGCTGCTGAGATTTTTGAATCTGAGTCTTCTGACCGCTCGTTTGAAGAAGAAGTAAAGTTGTCAGGTTTTAGTGCCGCACCTGTTAAGGGTGAGGGTTCTTCAATCGAGTATGACAACGCACAAGAAGCGTGGACGGCTCGTTACACAAACGAGACTATCGCAATGGGTTTCTCTATTACTGAGGAAGCTATTGAGGATAACCTTTATGACTCACTTTCTGCTCGCTATACAAAGGCTCTTGCCCGCGCTATGGCTTACACTAAGCAAGTTAAAGGTGCCACAATCTTGAACAACGCATTCGCCGCGGGTACTACTTACGGTGATGGCGTGTCTTTATGTTCCACCGCTCACCCTCTTGTATCTGGCGGGGTTAACTCAAACCGTCCGGCTATTGGGGCTGACCTTAACGAGGCTTCACTAGAAGCGGCTGTTATTCAGATTGCGGGTTGGACTGATGAGCGTGGCTTGCTAATTGCTGCACAGCCTACGAAGTTAATTATCCCACCTGCCCTGCAATTCGTTGCTACGCGCATCTTGGAAACTAACCTTCGTGTTGGTACAGCAGATAACGACTTGAACGCCCTTAAGAACAACAGTGCTATTCCGGGTGGTTATTCAACTAACCATTACCTAACGGACACTAACGCTTGGTTCTTGATGACGGACATTCCTAACGGCCTGAAGCACTTTGTTCGTACTCCTATGCAAACAAGCATGGATGCAGACTTTGATACAGGTAACAGCCGTTATAAGGCTCGTGAGCGATACAGCTTCGGCGTATCTGACCCACTGGGTATCTTTGGTTCACCCGGCGCTTAATAGGCAAAAGGTGATTAGGATAGGGGGCTTCGGTCCCCTTTCTTTTTTGTGGAGAATACTATGAAAAATGTAAAGCATTATGAAAAAACCGGCAAGATATTTACCGGTAAGACCCACAAGCACCCAGACGGCACTCTAATGAGTGGAACTAAAATGGGTAAAAACGCCCGTACTTTATTACATTATGGCGCTCTTAGTGCTTCGGCTAAAAAGAACGCTCGTAGCCAGTGGTAAGTGTTGAGGGTAGGATATGACCGAAGGTGCTAGAATATGTACTTCATGCAATATCGCTCTACCTCTAGCTAGATTTGAGACATTCAATGACGGTAAGTTCCGTGGGGTGTGTAGAGATTGCACATACGCGCAGAGAGCTCGCAAAATGTCAGCTTCTCCTGAAGCATTCCTTAAGACACTTATGGTGCAGTTGAAGTCTGCTAGGCGTAACGAAGACATAGCGTTTACATTAACCGCCGATGAAGTCTGTGAATTATGGGAGGTGCAAGGGGGTAAATGCGCCCTATCTGGCGTACTACTAACTTACCAGCGCGACGGTAAAAGCGGGGACGGGAAGAAAAAAGAGTTTAATGCTTCTCTAGACCGCATAAACCCCGGAGGACCCTACAGCCGAGAGAACGTACAGCTTGTAGCGGGCCGGGTAAACACTATGAAACACACGCTAGGAGAAGATATGTTTATCTGGTGGATAAAAAACATCCATGAGCATTTCTTGTCTAAAATGCGTATTTAGTTGCCCTAGTTTAAAGAATACGAGTAACATGTAGTTGGAGCTTACCCGACAAGGCGTTCCAATGCCCATAAGACGGCGCAGGCCCACTACGGTGGGTCTTTTTATAGGTATCGGTTGTACAATACACCGATAAGTGATATATACTTAATTAACTCCGGGACAAACCGGTTTATCTGACAGCTCCCGGCTGACGACATGCAGACAGATATACCTAAAACTAACTCGCATGTGAGGAACTACCGATGGGTAATACAACTTTCTCTGGCCCAGTTAAAGCGGGCACTATTTCCAATACTACCGGAACAACTCTCGGCGCAGACGTAAAGAATACGGGCCAAGTAACTATGGCTCAGACTTTCTCAACTGGAACTGCGCTTAACAACGGAGCTTCTGCTGCTAACACTACTACTGTAGTTATTCCGGCTAACTCTCAAATTATTGACATCGTACTAGATTGCCCTACAGCTATGGCGGGTGCTACAGCAGTGCTGAGCATTGGAGATAGCGTTGGTGGTAACACTACGTTTCTTAATACCTTTTCCATTACAGCAGCTTCCGGTGCAGGCCGAAAGTACCCCACCACTGAAGCTGGTGGTGCTCTTGCTTGGGCAGACACTGGGACTGCGGATAAACTACTGGTTTGGACTACGACTGGGGCTACTACTGCTGGTGAAATTAGAGCGACTGTTCTGTATCAACAAAACATTAATCTCGCCTAAATTGGGTTATTAACCTTAAAAATAGGAGGAATTTATGGCTGATACATTAACAACGCAAATAATCCAAGATGGAAGCAAACAGGCAATCATTAAAGTTACTGCGGTTGTAGGAAATACAGACATAGTAACTAGCACAATGGTTGATGTCTCTTCGCTATCGGCTGATCCGGTTAGTCGTAGAGCCTGTACTGGGGCTGTGCTGGCAAAGCTTACTTACGTAGGTGTTGGCGTAGGGGTCAAACTAGAATGGGCAGCAAATGCTAACGCTCTTATCTTTGACCTACCCGTAAACTGGACAGAGGACTATGATTTCTCTGACTATAGCGGCATACCCAACAACGCTGGGGCTGGTAAAACTGGCGACATCGTGGCAACCACAGTAGCTCCAACTGCTGGGGACACCTACACCTTTATATTTACTGTGAATAAGCAATATGGCTAAGCAAGTAGATAAGAAGGCTATGGCTTGTAATAAGCCTAAGCGAACCTCTGGCCACCCTAAGAAGTCCCACATTGTGAAGGCTTGTGCAGGTGGCAAAGAGAAAATCATTCGTTTTGGCGAGCAAGGCGCTAGCACTGCGGGTAAACCCAAGTCGGGGGAATCTGCTAAGATGAAGGCTAAACGTAAGTCGTTTAAGTCTCGTCACGGCAAGAACATTGCTAAAGGTAAAATGAGCGCAGCCTACTGGGCTGATAAAGTTAAATGGTAGGAGAGTAACTATGTGGACTAAACCTTCATACGAAAACATACGTCTTGGCTTTGAAATTACCATGTATTTTAAGACGCGCTAAAAGGGTAACGCTATGATGAACTGCCGGGGTATGGGCAAAATGAAGCCTATTACGTTTAAGGAGGGCGGTACGGTCAAAGACGATTGCTACCGGAAAGTAAAGGCATCGTACAAAGTCTTCCCTTCTGCTTACGCCTCGGGTGCTATAGCTAAGTGCCGTAAGAAGAACAGCTAGTGGCCGTTCGTAAAACCGAGAAGGGTAAAGCCCTAAAGCGGTGGTTTAAGGAAGATTGGAAAGACGTCAAAACAGGCAAGGCTTGTGGGCGTAAGAAGGGTGATAAGCGGGGAACTCCGTACTGTAGGCCCACAAAACGGGTCTCTAGTAAAACACCTAAGACCTCTGGTGAAATGACGGCAGCAGAGAAGAAGTCCCGTGTAGCGCAGAAGAAGCGCCTAGGGCAACCGGCAGGAAAACCTAAGCGCGTAACACCGCTTAAAAGGAAAAAGAAATAATGGCTACATCCGGTACTGCTACATTCAACATGGACTTCACCGAGATTGCGGAAGAAGCGTGGGAGCGCGCCGGTAGAGAAATGCGTTCTGGTTACGACCTGCGCACTGCTCGTAGGTCTATGAATTTACTTACTATTGAATGGCAGAACCGTGGCATAAACATGTGGACTATCGAGGAAGGTACAAAAAACCTCATAGCGGGCACAGCCACGTACGACCTGCCCGACGACACAATAGACCTTTTAGAACACGTTGTACGCACAGGCGACGGTAATATAACTACTCAGGCAGACTTAAACATTACGCGTATCAGCGTCTCTACCTATTCAAGTATCCCTAATAAGCTCTCTCAGGGCCGCCCTATACAACTTTACGTAGACCGTGGACAAGCTAACCCTTCGGTTACTGTGTGGCCTGTACCGGACCAAGGGCCAGTAGGCGCACCTTACTACGTGCTCAAGTACTGGCGGATGCGCCGTATACAAGACTCGGGAACAGGTGTTAACACCGCCGACGTTAATTTTCGTTTCTTGCCCTGCCTCGTTGCAGGGCTTGCGTATTACATAGCTCAAAAAGACCCTGACCTTATGCCTAGAATACCTATGCTACAGGGGGAGTACGAACGTCAATTTGAGCTAGCCGCAGGAGAAGACAGGGAAAAGGCAACGCTTAGTTTAGTGCCGCGTATACACGGCGTGAGGTAAGGATGAGCTATACGTATGCTTCGGGTCAAAAAGCAATCGCCATATGCGATGTATGTGGTTTTCAGTACAGGTTACGACAGCTTAAAGAGCTGATTGTTAAAGGAAATAAGACTAACATTAGGGCGTGCCCTGAGTGCTGGAACCCAGACCAGCCGCAGCTTATGCTAGGAACGGTTCCAGTGGAGGACCCCCAAGCTATAAGGAACCCCCGCCCAGACTCTGCGGAGTTAGTAGCAAGTAGGGATATTCAATGGGGTTGGGACCCAGTAGGGTTAAATGACCCTTTTGGACTCACACCAGACAATTTAGAAGCTACAGGCGCAGTAGGCCAAATTACTGTAACTACAAGCTAGGAGACAGAAATGAAAAAGAAAGCTAGATCAAACGTAAAAGTACCCAAGGTCATAGAGTTTCCAGATGAGCCTACTATGTATAAAGTGGACGCTTGTAACCAGCCGCCTAAAGATATGAAGACTAGCGGTATAAAAGTGCGGGGTACAGGCGCAGCTACTAAAGGGCTTCTTGCTCGCGGACCGATGGCCTAGAGGGTTAGCTGGTGAACTATACTGAGCTGAAGTTAAACATTCAGGACATTTGTGAGCAGACGTTTACAGATCAACAGCTTGCTATGTTTACGGAACAGGCAGAACAGTTTATCTACAATACTGTTCAGATACCTGCGCTACGTAGGAACCAAACAGGCTTCTTAACGCAAGACGATCCTTACTTGATATACCCAACAGATTTCTTATACACGTTCTCGCTCGCCGTTATTGACGCTGCCGGAAACTATGAGTACTTGTTAAACAAAGATGTTAACTTCGTGCGGCAGGCGTATCCAAACCCGACTAGCACAGGAAAGCCTAAGCATTATGGGGTGTTTGATGACACTGCATTTATAGTAGGGCCAACACCTGATATAACCTATAGCGTCGAATTACATTATGGGTACTACCCTGAAACTATTGTCACGGCAGGTACTACATGGCTGGGAGATGAGTTCGATAGCGCCTTACTTAACGGCGCACTTGTTCAGGCTATTCGCTTTATAAAAGGTGAACCGGATATGGTTGCGTTATATGAAAAAATGTTTAGCCAATCGTTAGTACTGCTCCGCAACCTTGGAGATGGTAAGATGCGAGAAGACATGTACCGTTCTGGACAAGTAAGATTTCGAGCA
>Ga0209816_1003093_pt1 | contig 11531 bp, 8 predicted proteins | sample CoawatmetaG01DNA_FD_187509 | JGI IMG/M metagenome (GOLD analysis project Ga0209816, IMG submission 187509) | Marine microbial communities from the West Antarctic Peninsula - Coastal water metaG017-DNA (SPAdes) (version 2) | ecosystem: Environmental > Aquatic > Marine > Coastal ... | reverse complement strand
ATTTAATAAATGGTCCAAATCTTCCTTTTCCTTTTTGAACAGGCAAGTCATTAAAAGTGGCTATTGGTGCATCAGCTTTTTGTTTTTCTAGTATGAATTCAATTGATTCTTTTAAAGAAACTGATAAAGGAGCAATCCCTTTAGGAAGAGATATGAATTTATCGCCATGTTTTACATATGGGCCAAACCTTCCATTATTTACATGAATTTCTTCATCTTCATAACTCCCTAACAATTTAGGAAGTTCAAATAAGTCTAATGCTTCTTCTAGGGTTACAGAACTAAGTTGCATCTCAGGAGAAAGGCTAGCGAATAAAGGCTTTTCCTCATCTTCCACATTCCCAATTTGAACCATAGGTCCAAATTTACCCAAACGCACACTTACATCTCTTTTAGTCTCAGGGTGAGTGCCAAGTTTCCTTTGACCTGATTCCCTCTCAGCATTTTCTTTTACATCGAGAACCACAGGATGAAAATCTTTATAAAATGACTTCATCATATGTTTCCACTCTTTTTTTCCGTCAGCAATTTCATCAAAATTTTGCTCAACTTTAGCGGTAAAATTATAATCTAAAATATTTTCAAAATGCTCTACTAAAAAATCTGTCACAATAATACCTATATCAGTTGGTACTAATTTACCTTTATCTGATCCGTGTTTCTCAGTTAGGTCTTTTACATTTACAGAATTATTAATAAGAGAAATTTGTGAATAATTTCTAGTGTTTCCCTCAACCATTCCTTTTTCAACATACCCTCTGTTTTGTATTGTTGTTATAGTGGGAGCATATGTAGATGGACGACCAATTCCTAATTCCTCTAATTTTTTAACAAGAGATGCTTCAGTATATCTGTAAGGAGGTCTGGAAAATCTTTGGGTCGCATTAATATAGTTGTTTTCAAGTGACTGATTTATTGTTAAACTTGGTAATAAATCATCTTTTTCTTGATTTTCCTCATCTGTACTTTCCATGTATACTTTTAGAAACCCATCAAATTTAATTACCTCACCATTGGAAACAAATAACTCATCGTGTTTATCAGATTGTATTTTAACATTTGTTCTTTCTAGGCTAGCATCTGACATTTGAGAAGAAATAGATCTTTTCCAAATTAAATCATATAACCTAGATTGATCTCTATCAATATTTACAGAGTTTACAGAAAAATCAGTAGGCCTAATTGCTTCGTGAGCATCTTGAGCTCCTTTTATTTTTCCTTTAAAAGTCCTAGGGTGTGAATATTTGTCGCCGTAAGAATCTATGATTTCATTTTTAGCTCCTTCTTTAGCATCATTAGACAAATTAACACTATCAGTTCTCATGTATGTTATTAATCCCGCTTCATAAAGTCTTTGAGCTAATGTCATAGTTTTAGTAACAGAAAAATATAATTTTCTAGATGCCTCTTGTTGTAAAGTTGATGTAGTAAATGGTGGAGCTGGGGTTTTTTTAGTTGGTTTTTTTTCTAAGCTTTTAATAGAAAATTTAGAGTTAATATTTTTATTTAAAAAAGCTAACGCATCCTCTTTAGAGTTAAATGACTTAGAAAGTCTTGCTTTAAATGAAGCACCATCTAAAGTTTCAAACTCACAATCTATCTTGTAAGAAGAGACAGGAGTAAACCCTAATATTTCACGTTCTTTTTCAACAATTAATCGTACGGAAACAGATTGAACTCTACCTGCAGACAAGCCACTTCTAATTTTTCTCCATAAAACAGGCGATAATTCATAACCAACTATTCTATCTAAAACTCTTCTAGCCTGTTGTGCATCTACCAAGTTATAATCAATTTTTCTTGGGTTATCAACAGCCTTTTTTATAGCTGTCTCTGTTATTTCATGAAAAACTATTCGTTTAGTACTGTTTTCTTTTAGTTTAAGTGAATTGAAAAGGTGCCAAGCAATTGCTTCTCCTTCTCTATCCTCATCACTAGCTAGCCAAACCATTTCTGACTTCTTAGCTAAGTCTCTTAAATTTTTAACAATAGCTTTTTTATCTTGTGAAACTTCATACCTAGGAGTAAAATCTCCTTCAACATCAACACCTAATTCTTTAGAAGGTAAATCAGAAATATGCCCAAAACTAGAAGCAACAACAAAATCTTTACCTAAAAATTTTTCTATTGTTTTTGCTTTTGCAGGGGACTCAACTATTACTAAATTCTTTGCCATATTTATAAATTTAAGAAGTACAAATGTAGAAGAATTTTTTATATAAATATATTTTGAAAAATAAAAATTACTTGTTAATAGTTAATTGACCATGATAAATCAGCTAATTATTTAACTAATTAATCTTTAATTTTTTAATATGACAATTTGTCATAAGGTAAATTATGTAGTATATTTGTAAACTGTATAAATAGTAATATTTAATTATCTGTGGATAAATTATTAGAAGAAAAAAGACAAGGGGAGGTTCTAAATACTAAGAAGGTAATTAAGAACGATAAGAAATTATATATAGAAAGTTTTGGATGCGCAATGAATTTTAGTGATAGCGAAATTGTAGCTTCAATACTATCTAAAAAAGGGTATAACACTACGGATACAATTGAAGAGGCTGAATTAATACTCGTAAACACTTGCTCCATTAGAGATAAAGCTGAGCAAACAGTCAGAAAAAGACTTGAAAAATATAATTCTTTAAAAAAATATAATCCTAAAATGAAAGTGGGAGTCTTAGGCTGCATGGCTGAAAGATTAAAACATAAGTTTTTAGAAGAGGAAAAAATTGTAGATCTAGTTGTAGGGCCAGACGCTTATAAAGATTTACCTAATTTATTGGAAGAAGTTGATTCTGGAAGGAATGCAATAAATGTTCTTTTATCTAAAGATGAGACTTATGGTGATATAAGTCCTGTAAGGTTAAACTCAAATGGAGTTTCTGCTTTTATTTCAATAACCAGGGGTTGTGATAATATGTGTACATTTTGTGTAGTTCCATTTACTAGAGGTAGAGAAAGAAGCAGAGATCCGCAGAGTATAATAGATGAATTAAATGATTTAGCAGCAAAAGGATTTAAAGAAATAACTCTTTTAGGACAAAATGTAGATAGCTACTTGTGGTACGGAGGTGGTATGAAAAAGGATTTTACCAAAGCTTCTGAAATACAAAAAGTAAGCTCAATGGGTTTTGCAAAACTGTTAGAATTATGTGCAATCACACAGCCAAAAATTAGAATAAGGTTCTCTACTTCTAACCCTCAAGACATGTCTTTAGATGTTATTAATTTGATGGCAAAATACGAGAACATATGTAACCACATTCACCTGCCAGTACAGAGCGGAAGTAATTCTGTATTAAAAGCAATGAATAGGCAACATACAAGAGAAGAATATTTAGAATTAGTGAAAAATATAAAAAAATTAATACCTGACTGTACTATAAGTCATGATATGATAGTAGGTTTTCCTAATGAAACCGATAAGGATCATAATGATACGGTATCACTAATGAATGAGGTTGTTTATTCTTTTGGCTTTATGTATAAATATTCGGAAAGACCAGGCACGTTAGCAGAAAGAAAACTTGAAGACAATGTTGAAGAAAAAGTAAAAAAAGAAAGATTACAAGAGATTGTAGATCTTCAACAAATACATAGTCTTAAAAGAACTAAACAGTTTTTAAATAAAAAAGTGGAGGTATTAATCGAAAGAGAATCTAAAAAATCAGACAAACAATGGGCAGGCAAAACAGAACATAATAAAGTTGTAGTATTTCCAAAAGAACATTATAAAATTGGAGACTTTGTAAATGTAATTACAACAGACTGTACAAGCGCTACATTAATAGGTAAAGCAATTGAATTTTCAAAAAATAATTAGATATGGAATCAATTCAAGCAATAAAACAGAGATTTGGAATAATTGGTAATGATCCAATTTTAAACAGAGCACTTGAAAAAGCTCTAAAGGTCGCCCCTACGGATATTTCAGTTTTGGTAACTGGTGAAAGTGGAGTAGGAAAAGAGAGTATTCCAAAAATAACACATCAGTTTTCTCATAGAAAACATGCCAAATATATTGCTGTAAATTGCGGCGCAATTCCAGAAGGAACTATCGATAGTGAATTGTTTGGCCATGAAAAAGGTGCTTTTACAGGTGCTACAAGTGAAAGAAAAGGATATTTTGAAGTGGCTGATGGAGGTACAATTTTTTTAGACGAAGTTGGTGAACTACCACTTACAACTCAAGTACGTTTGTTAAGAGTTTTAGAAAATGGAGAGTTTATAAAAGTAGGTTCTAGTAAAGTTCAAAAGACCAATATTAGAATTGTTGCAGCAACAAACCTTGATATGTATGAGGCAATTAAAGAAAATAAATTTAGAGAAGATTTATATTACAGGCTAAGCACAGTAGAGATAAAGCTACCAGCTCTAAGAGATAGAAAAGAGGATATCCATCTGCTTTTTAGAAAGTTTTCAAGTGATTTTGCATTAAAATATAAAATGCCATCTATTAGAATTGATGAAGATGCATTAGAAGTTTTAATAAACTACCCATGGAATGGTAATATTAGACAACTAAAAAATGTAGCTGAACAAATATCTGTTTTAGAGCGTGAGAGAAATATTGATAAAATTACATTGATAAATTATTTACCAAATAGTCAAAAATCAAATTTACCTGCGCTAATAAAAAAGAAACAGAGTACCAGTGATTTTAGCAATGAACGAGAAATACTATACAAGGTATTGTTTGACATGAAAAACGATTTGAATGATTTGAAAAAACTAACTATGGAACTCATGAAGAATGATAACATGTCGGAGTTTCAAAAAAATAATGAAAATCTAATTCAAAAAATTTACGAGGAAAACAAAGAAAGTGAAACCCATCAAACAATTAATGTTAAGAACAATAACTCAAAAGAGATTGAGGTTGTTAAGGACAATAATTATCAATATGTGCAAGAATTAAATTCGTCAGAAACATTATCTTTACATGATAAGGAGCTAGAGCTTATCAAAAAATCACTTGAACGACATGATGGAAAAAGAAAATTAGCTGCTGAAGAACTAGGAATTAGTGAAAGAACTTTATATAGAAAAATTAAACAATTTGATTTATAACTGATTTAAAATGAAGCCAATAAAATTAATAAGTTTATTTTTTTGTTGCTGTCTGTTTTTAGGATGCAGTATTAAGTATTCCCTAACTGGAGCTTCTATATCTGCTGAAACAAAGTCTTTCCAAGTCAATTACTTTCAAAATACTGCTGCTCTAATAGAGCCAGGAATTGAAAGAGATTTCACTAATAGCTTAATAGATTTGTTAATTAACCAAACCAGTCTTGATTTAGTTAAATCTAATGCAGATTTGATTTACGAAGGTGAAATAACGGAGTACAGAATATCACCAACAACTGCAACTGCTAATAATACAGCTGCTCAAAATAGACTAACAATATCTGTTAATGTCAGGTTTTATGATAAAAATGATGAAGAAGCAGATTTCGAAAAAAGATTTTCATTCTATTTCGACTATGCTGGAAGCTCTCAACTTATTGGATCCCAAAAAGATTCTGCTGTTGAAGAAATATTTGAGAGAATCACACAAGATGTTTTTAATGCATCACTAGCTAAATGGTAAATATTATATAACTATGGAATTTACTAAAATACTCAAGAATCCAAATAAAATAAGCAAAAAACAAATAAGCTACTTAAAATCAATTATTGATGAATTCCCTTATTTGCAATCTTCAAGAGCAGTTTACCTCAAGGCATTAAAGCAAAACAACAGTTTTAAGTTTCATAGTGAATTAAAAATTACTGCTGCTTATACATCAGAGCGAAATGTTTTGTTTGATTTTATAACCAGTGAAGAAACTATTGCAGATAAAAAAGATATAATTACTGAGGAATCTATAATAAGTACTGAAACAGTAATTGATGAAAAGAAATCTTTTGTAGAATGGCTAAATGTTTCCAACTTTAAACCAATAAACAGGTTATTGTCAGTAGAAGAAAATAGTAGCACAACGATAATTGATAAATTTATAGAAACTAATCCAAAGATAAATTTCACTAACAAAGAAGAAAATACTGAAACTGATTATGAATCTTCAAGTATATTTAAAGAGGATGCTTTAATGACTGAGACTTTAGCTAAAATATATATGAGTCAACAAAATTTTGATAAAGCTATAGAATCTTATAAGATCTTAAGTTTGAAATATCCAGAAAAAAGTAGTTTCTTTGCTGACCAAATAAAAAAGATTAAAAACAAAAAATAATTTAACATGGGTTCTTTCTCAATATTCTTAGTTCTTATAGTATTAGTGGCTTTTTTACTTGTAGTTGTAATTATGGTTCAAAACCCTAAGGGTGGAGGTCTTTCTTCTTCTTTTGGAGGAGGTGGTACTCAACAACTAGGTGGAGTTAAAAAAACTACAGATTTTCTTGACAAAAGTACTTGGGCATTAGCGGTTATGTTAGTGTTATTAATTCTAGCTTCAAACTTTGCAATCGACAATTCTAATGAAAATCTAGAATCAAAAGCATTAAATACAGATGAGATAGAAACTCAAGCATTACCTTTTGATAATTCACAACAAACTACCCTTCCTGTAGAAGAAAATTAACTTTTTATAGTACATCTTTCACATGCAAGTTTGTCAGTAATTAACTATTGGCACAATTTATGTTTTTAAATAACTAAATTATAAATATATATAACTATGGGATTAAATATCAAACCTCTAGCAGATAGAGTTCTAATTGAACCTTTAGAAGCAGAAACAAAAACAGCCTCAGGATTAATTATTCCTGATACAGCTAAGGAAAAGCCACAAAAAGGTGTAATTCAGGCAGTTGGAAATGGAACAAAAGATAATAAGATGACCGTTAAAGTGGGTGATACTGTCTTATACGGAAAGTATGCTGGTACTGAACTAAAGTTAGATGGCAAAGATTATTTAATAATGTCAGAGACAGATATTTTGGCAATTGTTTAACCTAGAAAAATAAAATTAAAATGGCAAAAGATATAAAATTTGATGTAGGAGCTAGAGATGGCTTAAAAAGAGGAGTTGATGCATTAGCAAATGCAGTTAAAGTTACGTTAGGACCTAAAGGAAGAAACGTTATTATTAGTAAATCATTTGGCCCACCTCAGGTAACCAAGGATGGAGTTACTGTAGCTAAAGAAGTTGAATTGAAAGATGAGCTTGAAAATATGGGAGCTCAGATGGTTAAAGAAGTTGCTTCAAAAACAAATGATTTAGCAGGTGACGGAACTACTACAGCTACCGTTTTAGCTCAAGCAATTGTAAAAGAAGGCTTGAAAAATGTTGCTGCTGGAGCTAATCCTATGGATTTAAAAAGAGGTATTGATAGTGCTGTTAGCGCTATTGTTAAGGATTTAAATAAACAGTCCACTCAAGTGGGTAATTCATTAGATAAAATCACTCAAGTAGCATCAATATCTGCAAATAATGATAGTACTATTGGAGATTTAATTGCTACTGCTTTTGACAAAGTAGGTAAAGAAGGAGTTATCACTGTAGAAGAAGCTAAAGGTACTGACACTTACGTAGATGTAGTTGAAGGAATGCAATTTGATAGAGGATTTTTATCTCCTTATTTTGTTACTAATGCTGATAAAATGATTGCGGATTTAGAAAATCCATATATATTATTATTTGATAAAAAAATATCTAACCTTCAAGAAATTCTTCCAATATTAGAGCCCGTTTCTCAATCTGGTAGACCACTCTTAATTATAGCTGAAGATGTTGATGGTCAAGCACTAGCAACTCTTGTGGTAAATAAATTAAGAGGAGGATTAAAAATTGCTGCTGTGAAAGCTCCAGGGTTTGGAGACAGAAGAAAAGCTATGCTAGAAGATATAGCTGTTTTAACAGGTGGTACTGTTATTTCAGAAGAAAGAGGATTTTCTCTTGAAAGTGCTGATTTAACTATGCTTGGTACAGCAGAAACAGTTACGGTAGACAAAGACAATACTATTATTGTAAACGGAGCTGGTAAAGAAGATGATATCAAAGCTAGAGTTAATCAAATTAAAGCTCAAATTGAAACTACAACTAGTGATTATGATAAAGAAAAATTACAAGAACGCTTAGCTAAATTAGCTGGTGGTGTTGCTGTATTGTATGTTGGTGCAGCAAGTGAAATTGAAATGAAAGAGAAAAAAGATAGAGTAGATGATGCTCTTGCCGCTACTAGAGCTGCTGTAGAAGAAGGTATTGTTGCCGGTGGAGGAGTTGCTTTAATTAGAGCAAAATCAGTATTAGCAAATCTTAGTGGAGAAAACAATGACGAACTAACTGGGATTCAAATTGTGTCTAGAGCGATTGAAGCTCCAATTAGAACAATAGTTGCTAATGCGGGTGGAGAAGGAAGTGTAGTAGTAGCAAAAGTTTCTGAAGGTAAAAAAGACTTTGGTTATGATGCTAAAAAAGAAGAATATGTAGATATGTTAAAGGCAGGTATAATTGATCCTAAGAAAGTCACTAGAATTGCCTTAGAAAATGCAGCGTCAGTTGCTGGTATGATTCTTACTACAGAATGTGCACTAGTTGATATTAAAGAAGAGTCACCTGCTGCCGCAATGCCTCCAATGGGTGGTGGTATGCCAGGAATGATGTAATTATATTACTTAATATTATAAAAAAAAGGCAATCAATAATTGATTGCCTTTTTTTATTCCAAACTCTGAATCTATTTTCAGTAGCTATATATGTTTTTTATCAACTTATATTATTTAATGTTATCTAAAGTGTTTTTTATTAAAGTTTTTAAGTGTTTCTTATGAGCAACTGTAGAAATATCTCCACTTAGCCTTTTATAGTCTTTTAATATTTTTTCTAAATTATAAAGAGCCATTGATTGAGCAGGTACTTCAAATTTACTAGCGTTTGATCCAGAAACCATATCTATAAGTCTTTTAACATATGTAGCTTGCAAGTTTTGGCGAAAAGTATTGACATTAGAGTTCATATCCTCTTTAAAAATTGCTTCGTTTAGATCAATCATAAATTCAGATAATTTGTACATATTTCCATATAACTCTGAATCTATAATTCTTTGAAGAGTATTTGGGTGAAGAATATGTGACAAAACTCTTGTTTGATAACCTAATATCTGGTCATGAATCTTTGGATCTTCAGGCCCATAACGGAAATTAAAACCACGTCTTTGTTTTGCTAATAAATTATATGTTTCACTAGATGCTTTAAATGCATTTGGAGAAAAAACATAAGTTTTAAGTGCATTTATTGCTCTTTTCTGATCTTGAAGACTAACCGGAGTATATGGCCTAACCCCTCCTTTTTGTCCAATCATTGACCTATCCACATAAACACCACCAATAAATCTAGAAATTACATCACCTGCTCTTGCTGCTTGTGAATTTAATGTATAGTAGGCTCTTCGTAAATCTTCGTAAGTATTACCTTCAACATTAAACTTTAATACGATCTTAGTCATCATATCATTAACAAGTTTAAATCTATCAACAGAATATGTTATTTGATCATTAGAAAGATCTCCAGTCATTACTCTTGGATCAATAGCTTTTCCAGGTGATCTCATATCGTCTGCATCATTACCAAAAATAAGTTCAGGCTCAGTTGATCTTGCTAGTAAAGCATCTTTTTCTAACTCATCATTAAATTCTGAATAACCAAACTGTATAGCCCAATCATCATAAGGACCCACAGACATATCATAAAATTGTCCTTGTAAAGATTTATCTAAAGTTAGATTGATACTAGCATAATCCATAACGGATCCTGTAAGGGCCTTTCCTTCAATAAAATCTTTGTCATATAATTGAGCAGGAGAAAACAATTGACTTGCCTTCATGTTATGATTTAGTCCAAGAGTGTGACCAACTTCATGCATTATTAATGATTTCATTCCTTCTTTTTCAATTCTATCTAAATCATAGTCTGATGCTCCAGATATTTCTAAAAAAGATTTTCCAAATAAAAGGTTTTCATGCATAAGATGTCCCATAGAACAGTAAAATGAATTATCTTTTTTAGAAAAATCCTTAAATTCATCATCTTTAGAAAGACTCATATTTGAGGAAGCATTACCAAGTAGTTTATCATAAAAAACCCTGTTAGTGAAATGCACAAATTCGAGCATTATATCGGCTCCAATAATTTCTCCCGTCCTAGGGTTAGTATTACTTGGGCCATAACCTCCAAAAGGCGGATTAGGAGAAGAAGTCCAACGTAAGACATTGTATCTTATATCTCCCGCATCCCAGTCAGCATTATCCGGTTGTATTTTAACAACTAGGGCATTTTTAAATCCAGCTTTTTCAAAAGCTTTATTCCATTCTAAAACACCTTCTCGAATAATCTCTCGCCATTCAACTGGTGTAGAGTTTTCAATCCACCATGTAATTGGTTCTACTGGCTCTGAAACTTTTGCATCTGGATTTTTTTTAATTAACCTCCATCTATTAATCATATCTCTATAATTAGTAGTACCAGTTTCGGTCATATCATTTTTCATTGTTAAAAAATATCCAACTCTAGGGTCATCAAAACGGGGTTTATAAGAGTCATCTGGCATATTTATAAGTGAATGAAATACCTGTATGGAAACATATCTAGCATCTGTAACTGCTTCAGAACCGCCATTTAAAAAAGTAGGGTTATTATAAACATACTCGGTTTTAAGATTCGTATTTTCTGGGTAATTATTAATATGTAAAACCTTAGACTTTTCTTTATCAAAACTACCTAAACTAAAAGAACTAGGTGATGATTTCGGTCTTTTTGGTTGCTTGACTCTTTTAAATTTCTCAGAAATAAATAAATCATTAATATCTATAAGAAAAGTGTTATTTTCTTTGTCTTCAGCTAAGATTTTGTTGCTTGATATAATTGCATGACTCAAATTTGCTTCATGAGATCTTGAAAGTAGATTTTCAGAGTCAAAATAAAAGTTTGTATTTGGTGCAATAATTTCGATTTTATCGAAATACTTTTTCATATTAAAAATTATGTCATCCCCATAAGAGCCTCTAAAACTTCCAGCTTCAGTAACACCATCTGCAATTTGAGAGAAATAGATGAAATCTTTGTTGAGTTGACTCTCTTTAACCAACATTTTAAGTTTACCATTGATTGTGTCTTGAAAAATAGTAAATAAGCCCTCTATTTTATTACTAGATTTAGTAAGATCAGAAATAGATTTTGTTTTTTCTTCTTTTTTATCTTCACTTGCTTCTTTATTTTTTTCCTGTGCTAAAATGGAATTAGTACTTAAACTAAGCACAAGTAAAACTGCAATAAACTTCAATATTTTCATAAGCTAATTTTAAATTATTTATATTAAAAATACTAAAATATTTCATATTTATTATTTGAAATATTAATAGTTAAATAGATACTATTTTAACATTATTATCTTAGTTATAGATTTTTAGAAAAAAGTAGTTTTTACTGATGATCCATAACAACTGTTGGATCTCTATATTTACAACAGGCATCTAGAGAATTATATGCTAAATCAGGAGCTTTAATTTTCTCTGTATCATG
>Ga0209816_1003091_pt1 | contig 11537 bp, 9 predicted proteins | sample CoawatmetaG01DNA_FD_187509 | JGI IMG/M metagenome (GOLD analysis project Ga0209816, IMG submission 187509) | Marine microbial communities from the West Antarctic Peninsula - Coastal water metaG017-DNA (SPAdes) (version 2) | ecosystem: Environmental > Aquatic > Marine > Coastal ... | reverse complement strand
TAATATTTAAAAGTTCTTGCGAACAAATAGTGAACATAATAAACAAGCTTATGGAAAATATAAATTTATTTCATAGCAATATTGAAAACACCAAACCTTCAATCAACTTTATTGGAGATCTAAACTTATCTCTTGGCAGAATACATGAAATATTTGGCTTCTCACGTGCCACATTAGCGTTAATAATTGCTCAAAATACGGCTAATCATATTTTTTGGATCCGTACAGAATGGAATCCTGATAATTTAAATGCCGACGGAATTACAAACTTCATAAACCCAGGTCGATTAACTTTTATTAATGTTAAAAATTTCACTGATATGCTTTGGACTATGGAGGAAATATTGAGAACAAGCTACATTCCTTTAGTAGTTTGCGATTTACCTGAAATTCCAAATTTCACTGCGGTAAGGCGGTTACATTTAGCCTTAAAATCAGACATATATGAACATAAAAAATGCTTAGGACTCTTGTTAACACCAAAAAATGGGGGAGCAAGAGGCGTCGAAAGCAGATGGAAAGCCACCGCTAATCACAGTAAATTCTATACAGCATGGCATTTAGAATGTTGCAAAGCTCAAAATATAAAACCAGGGAAATGGGAAATTATAAAAAAAGAGGGGTTCGCTAATTACCAAACAATAAAATTATAATAAATTAATTAAGGTGCTAAACTATAAAAAAATATCGCATATTATGAACAAACTGGTTATTGAAAACTTAATGTTCAAGAATAATCTTGATATAAAATGGAATAAAATGAAATAAAATGACACTTTGGTCTCGTATAGCAACAGCCTTATCGTCACTGGCAAAAGGCGAAAGCTTATCAGATGTATTTGAAAAGTTAAAAACCCCCCCAGAACGCACAGTTGCATTTGCAATTGCCATAATTGCGTTAAGTGCCAAGATGGCAAAAGCAGATGGCGAAGTTACCAGAGACGAAGTAACAGCCTTCAGAGAGGTGTTTAATATTCCAAAAAAAAATGAGAGCCAGGCTGCAAAAGTTTTTAACTTGGCAAGGCAGGATGTTGCAGGGTTTGAAGCATATGCGACCAAGATAGCAATTATGTTTAAAAATGATCGCCAATCTCTAAGTGATTTAATTGAAGGTTTATTTCATATTGCTTTGTCAGATGGCAATTATCATCCAGCTGAAAATGCATTCTTACAGAAAGTTTCTGAAATATTTAGTATACCAGAAATAAATTTTATAAGGATTAGATCAAGATTTGTCCCTAATGCACCTAAAGATCCTTATGATATACTTGAGGTTGATCCGAATACGCCTGTTGAAGAAATTCGAAAATCATGGAGAAAGCTCGTGAGGGAAAATCATCCCGATCAAATGATTGCTAGAGGTGTCCCAGAGGAAGCACTACGAATTACAACCAAAAAACTAAGTGATATCAATGTAGCTTGGGCAATAATAAATCAAGGAACAATTCAAGAATAATTAATAATGTTAATAAAAATAGTATAATTAAATAATACTAACTATCTTGAACTTATCTAACAATGCGACATATGAGTAGTAAGTAATTTTAAAGGGAAGATCATGTATTCAAAACTAAATAAAGCGCAAATGAAAGAATTAGTTAGAGACAATAATGATCTCGGTGGAACTCCTATAAAAAATTTACCTCAATGGAATCTAAACGACCTATATACCAGTGAAACCTCCAAAAAATTAATCGAGGACCTGAAATGGTTAGACGAAGAATGCATCAGATTCGAAACCGATTTTAAAGATAATTTAAACAAACTATCATCAAATAGTTTTTTAAATTGTATTTTAAGATATGAAAAAATTCAAAATATTTCTGGTCGAATTATGTCTTTTGCTGGTCTCAAATATTACCAATCCACAACAGACAATAACAGAGCAAAGTTTCTTGCAGATATGCAAGAAAAAATAACAAATTCCTCAAGTAAATTAGTATTTTTCTCATTAGAAATAAACCGTTTAAATGATGAAAAGTTAAATTCCTTACTAAAAAATAATACTAAATTGTTTCGTTTTAAACCAATTTTTGATAATTTACGGAAAATGAAGAAACATCAATTAAGTGATGAATTAGAAGCATACCTTCACGATCAATCAGTAGTAGGTGCATCCGCTTGGAACCGCCTTTTTGATGAAACTATTGCTGATTTAAAGTTTACTATCTCAGGCGAAGAACTAAACATTGAAGGTGCATTAAACCTTTTTTCTGATAACGATCGGGAAAAGCGTGAAATTGGAGCCCAAGAGGTCGCTAAAGTTTTAAATAAAAATATTAATATTTTTTCTAGAATTACGAATACTCTAGCGAAAGATAAGGAAATTGAAGATCGTTGGCGAAAAATGCCTAATCCACAATTTGAACGGCATCTTTCGAATGACGTTGAGCCTGAAGTGGTCGAAGCTCTTCGAAATGCTGTTGTTAATTCTTATCCTGACACCTCCCACAGATATTATAAATTAAAAACTAAGTGGCTGGGTTTGGAAAAGATGGAAATTTGGGACAGAAATGCTCCTTTGCCAAACCAAGACACAAAAGTTATTAGCTGGGATGAGGCCAAAGAAACTGTATTAAGTGCATATAAAGATTTTGCACCTGAAATGGCAGCGATTGCAGAACCTTTCTTTCAAAAAGGTTGGATTGATGCCGCGGTTAAACCTGGTAAGGCTCCAGGTGCCTTTGCTCATCCAACAGTTACAAATGTGCATCCTTACATAATGCTGAACTATTTGGGTAAGCCTAGGGACGTAATGACATTGGCGCACGAGCTTGGTCATGGTGTACATCAAGTTTTAGCTGCAAGTCAGGGAGAGTTATTAAGCTCCACGCCCCTTACTTTAGCAGAGACAGCATCTGTATTTGGGGAAATGTTAACATTTAATAAAATTTTAAGTAACGCTAAAAGTACTCTGGAACGCAAAATCTTATTAGCAAGTAAAGTCGAAGATATGATTAATACAGTCATTCGACAAATTGCTTTTTATGATTTTGAATGCAAGCTGCACGAAGCTCGAAAAAAAGGTGAATTAACTTCTGATCAAATAAATAAAATTTGGATGAGCGTACAGGCAGAGAGTTTAGGGCCTTGCTTTAATTTCATGCCGGGTTATGAAACTTTCTGGGCTTATGTACCACACTTCATACACTCGCCATTCTACGTTTATGCTTATGCTTTTGGGGACGGTTTAGTAAATGCACTTTATTCAGTTTATGAAGAAGGTACGGCAGATTTTGAAATGAAATATATTGAAATGCTCAAAGCAGGCGGATCTAAGCATCATTCCGAACTGCTTAAACCTTTCGGGTTAGATGCTAGCGATCCAAAATTTTGGAATAAAGGTTTATCAGTTATATCCAAGATGATAGACGAACTGGAGAAAATGGAGGAGTAATAAATAATAGTATTAAATGAAATTAATCACCTACTATGTTAGGGATTAGTTTCGATCAACATACCTTTGTTAATAGCCAGTTCGCGCATCTTGATTTGCAGTTTTTCAAAAGCACGGAATTCAATTTGTCTTATTCTCTCTCGACTTACATCATACAAATTTGATAATTCTTCTAAGGTTAAAGGTGGTTCTTGTAACTTTCTTTTTAAGATGATGTCTTTCTCACGATCATTTAAAATTGTTAAAGCTTCAGTGAGTAATTCCCGTCTGCTGTCTAACTCATTCTTCTCTTCATAGTTTGCTGCTTGATTGGCTGTTTCATCCTCCAACCAATCTTGCCATTCTGCGGCACCTTCACCATCAGTCATCACCCGCGCATTTAAAGAAGCATCTCCACCCGTCAGTCGTCTGTTCATTGAGACGACTTCTTTCTCTGTAACATTTAAATCTTTTGCTATCTTTGCAACGTTATGGTCACGTAAATCTCCCTCCTCTAACGCTCCAATTCTATTCTTTGCCTTGCGTAGATTAAAAAATAACTTCTTTTGTGCACTAGTTGTACCCATTTTAACTAATGACCATGATCTCAAAACGTATTCTTGTATGCTAGCTCTTATCCACCACATTGCATAAGTAGAAAGCCTAAAACCTTTATCTGGGTCAAATTTCTTAACCGCCTGCATCAATCCAACGTTTGCTTCAGAAACTATTTCAGAAGTTGGCAACCCATATCCACGATATCCCATAGCAATTTTTGCAGCCAATCGAAGATGAGATGTAACCATTTTATGAGCCGCTTGACTGTCACCATTATCGACCCATTTTTTGGCGAGAATGAACTCTTCCTCTCGCTCCAACATGGGAAATTTCTTAATTTCCTGCAAATACCTTCCCAAACCATGCTCTGGCGAGGGGGCGGGTAAATTAGTGTAGCGCATTTCCAACTCACTTTAAATTATTGAATATTAATAAGTATATAAGGACTATATGTAAAAAATCCAAGGTTTTCAGCGTATTTTTTTTAAAATAGCATCCAATTCCATCAAATCCTTCGGAAGATCACTGTTGAACGAAACAGGTTCATTTGTGACCGGATGGATAAATGCTAATGATGTCGCATGTAATGCTTGCCTTCTGAAATTATCTAAAAATTTCACATCTTTTTCCTCTAAAGACTTTACCTTAAATTTTCGTCGACTTCCGTAAACTGGGTCACCAATTAATCCATGCCCTATATGTGCTAAATGCACTCTAATCTGATGAGTTCGCCCAGTCTCCAACCAACAATCTAACCTTGTAGCAAATTCACCATAAACAACTTCGTTTTTACATCGGGTAACCGCCCTGCGACCTATGTTATCAAAAACTGCCATTTTTTTTCTATCAAAACGATGTCTCGAGATATTACCTGAAATCATTAATATTTCTGATTTTTCAAATTTAATTTTCGGATGGCTATTAAGACGATTATCTAACTTATTTATAAGACCATAACAAAAAGCTTTATAGTGACGTGATATAGAATGATTTTCAAACTGAGAAGCCAAACCTGAATGCGCAACATCCGTTTTAGCTACGACTAGTAATCCACTAGTATTCTTATCAATTCTATGAACAATACCAGGGCGTTTTCTGCCGCCAACTCCCGACAAACTTGAGCCACAATGAAACATCAAAGCATTTACTAAAGTTCCACTTGGCGAACCAGGCGCTGGATGGACCACCATTCCAGCAGCCTTATTTATCACAATTAAGTGCTCATCTTCGAAAGCTATTTCAATTTTCAAATCCTCTGCAGAAATGTTTGTAATTTCTGGCGCTTCTAGAGTGATTTCCCAATTGCTATTTGGAATAACTTTTGTTTTCAGAGTAGCTACTAAACCATTATCAGATGATATTACACATCCAGCCTCGATAAGCTTTTTCAAACGGGATCTGGACAATGTGTATTTTTCCGAAACGGCATCAGCAAGAGCTTTATCTAAGCGCTTTGCTGTCTCTGGAAATAATGTTATCTCTAAAACCTGAGAAGGGTACGAATTCATGTCAAAAACTCCAGAAGATTTTATTGAGCCCAAAAATTTAAGGTTTTTAAGATTATTAGTAACGGTACTAACTATAACAATGATTTGTGGTATTATAACTTTAGTTTTCTTGATTGTCATTAAAATGAAAGATTTAAATAATGACTTTTCAATCAACATACCAAAAGAAATAATCTTACCAAATGATAAAGTGGCAAAGGCATTTACTAAAGGAACTGATTGGTATGCGATAGTGACAGAAAGTAATGAGATTTTAATCTATGATAGTAATACAAATAATATACGACAAGTAGTTAAAATTAAATGACGCATTTGTCTAAAAAATTTCTAAGAGGATAACAATAATATGTCTTTACCAACAGAATTTTTCGACGAGCTTCGAACACGGGCGTCGATTGCTCAGGTGGCTGGTAGAAAAATTTCATGGGATCAAAAAAAAACAAATATCAATAGAGGCGATTATTGGGCTCCCTGCCCCTTTCATCAAGAGAAAACAGCATCATTCCACGTTGATGATAAAAAAGGATTTTATTACTGTTTTGGGTGTCAGGCAAAGGGTGATGCTTTGAGTTTTATACGAGAAACAGAAAATGTTAATTTTATGGAAGCTGTAGAAATTCTAGCCCGAGAATGTGGAATGACAGTCCCAGCTCAAGATCCTAAAGCAGTTGAAATATCTAAAAAGCGCGACTCACTTTCAGAAATTGTTGAGGAGGCAAATATTTTTTACCAAAATCAGCTAAAAAGTGAAGCTGGTCATATTGCCCAAGCTTACATGAAGAAAAGACAATTGAAAAAAGAATGGCAGGTTATGTTCCAAATTGGCTTTGCTCCCAACAACGCTAATCAATTGGAAAAACACCTTTCAGCTAAAAATATCTCTGTAGAAAAGATGATTGAAGCAGGTTTGGTGGCAAAATCGGATGATGGTAAAAAAACCTATGATCGATTTAGAAATCGAATAATTTTTCCAATTAAAGACATTAGAGGGAAAAGCATAGCTTTTGGTGGACGGGCGTTGGATCCAAACGCGCCCGCAAAATATATAAATTCTCCTGAAAGTTCACTGTTTGATAAGGGTAGAACTTTATACAACCATAAGAATGCCCGTGATAACTTAAAGAAGGGTAACCATTTAATTGTTGCAGAAGGTTATATGGATGTCATTGCATTGACTGCCGCAGGTTTCAATGCAGCCGTAGCCCCATTGGGGACTGCCATAACAGAGAGCCAGTTAAGAATGATGTGGCGATTAACTGACGAACCTGTGATTGCCTTGGATGGAGATCAAGCCGGCATTAACGCAGCAATGAGAGCTATTGACCTAGCTCTACCTTTATTAACTATTGGGAAATCTCTGCGTTTTGCTGTCCTACCCCAAGGTCAGGACCCAGATGATATAATCAAGTCAGATGGTAAAGAACGAATGAAGGAAATTATTCAAAATGCCGTTCCAATGATTGATTTACTTTGGCAACGCGCATTGGAAGGGCAAAATCTTGATAGCCCTGATCGTCGCGCTGCTTTTGATGCTTCTCTAAAAAACATAACAAAAAAAATACTTGAACCTACGATACGAAACCATTATTTTGCAGCATTGAAGGCAAAAAGATCTGACCTTTTAAGAACAACTGGCATTACAAAGTCTAACATCTTTACTAAAAATAAGAAAAACACGTTTGCCACGATAGGTGCTAAATCATCCACCTTAGCAACAAAATCTTCAGACGAAAAAACTGTAAAGTCTGTAAGAGATGTGGTTATATTTGCAATATTATTTACTCACCCAGAATTAATGAAAGAATTTTCATACCGCCTTGAAAGAATGGAATTACAAAATAAAAATTACATTGAATTACGCAACCATATCTTACAAAATATTGATAACAAACCAGAGGAGATAATTAATTTATTAAATACAAAATTTTCAAAATTAATTAAAGATATACTGAACAATCCATATGTAAAAATATCACCAGCCCTACAAAAGAATAATCAAAAAACAATGGCTATAAAAATTTTAAAAGAAGAATTCACCAAGCTCGAGACGTCAGAAGGAATGAAAAAAGAAATTCGAGATGCCATCGAAGATTTAAACTCTGCTGCAAGTGAGAGCTTAACTTGGCGCCTAGGTCAGGCCACTGATGCGCGCTCTAAAGCCCAACGAAGTACGCTAGAAGAAGCGCAAGAGGCTGGCGAGGACAAGGGTGCGATGACTGATTTCTTACAAAATCTAATTGATAATGAAGCTTGGGTCAAAAAAAACAAATAATAATCATTGCGACTCCTTGATTCGCATAGTTGATTCGGTTCTAAAGCAAGTGATTCGTTAAAAACAAAAACCTAGGAGATCAAATGGCTGCCAAAGATGCCGAAATTGCAAAAAGTGAAGATCAAAATGATGGTGAAGGTTTAGACATCAGTCAAACTGCAATTAAAAAAATGATCTCAGAAGCAAGAGCAAGAGGTTACATCACGTATGATGGTTTGAACAAAGCTCTTCCACCAAATCAAGTTAGCTCTGAACAAATAGAAGACGTAATGTCCATGCTCTCAGAGATGGGTATCAACATTATTGAAGATGAAGACTCAGACGAGGCAGAAAATGCTGTAGTAGTGGTCGACGAAGGTGCCCGTGGGGTTGCTCTTGCTGGCGCTGGCGCTGAGAAACTAGACCGTACCGACGATCCAGTGCGAATGTACTTGAGAGAAATGGGATCAGTTGAATTATTGAGTCGTGAAGGTGAAATCGCCATTGCGAAGAGAATTGAAGCTGGCCGAAACACAATGATTCTAGGCCTTTGCGAAAGCCCATTAACCTTTCAAGCAATCACTATTTGGCGTGACGAGTTATTGGAAGAAGATATTCTTTTAAGGGATGTAATTGATTTAGAAACTACATTTGGAAATACATTAGACGAAGATGGAGAAAGCTCATTAATCCCTCCAGAAGTCCCTCCAACACCTTCACCTACAAAGAACGCAGAAAATAACCCAGAATATGATGCTGATGGAAATTTAATTCATTCTGATGATGATGATGATGAAGACGAGGAGCAAGCCAACGTTTCTTTGGCAGCTATGGAGGACGCTCTTAAGCCGCAGGTTTTAGAAACTCTTGGGCAAATTGCTGGTTATTATGAAGCCTTAGCTGCCATGCAGAAAACTAGGATGTCTGCAACTTTAAATGTTGCAGATAAATTTTCAGAAAAAGCAGAGAAAAAATACCAAGAATTGCGATTAAAAATCGTAGATCTAGTTAATTCTCTTCATTTGCATAACAATCGTATTGAGGCTCTAATTGACCAACTATACGGGATAAACAGACGTATAATGTCAATCGATAGTCAGATGGTTAAGCTTGCTGACCAAGCACGTATTAATAGAAGAGAGTTTATAGAAGCTTATCGAGACCGTGAATTAGACCCTACCTGGTTAAAAGATATTTCAAACAAAACTGGTAGAGGATGGTCTGCCCTAATTGAAAGATCCAAACCAAAAATTGAAGAGCTTCGTGAAGAAATGTCACAAGTAGGGTTATATATTGGCCTAGACATTTCAGAATTTCGGCGAATAGTAAGCCAAGTTCAAAAGGGCGAAAAAGAAGCGCGACAAGCAAAAAAAGAAATGGTTGAAGCAAATTTAAGATTAGTTATTTCGATAGCAAAAAAATATACTAACAGAGGACTACAATTTCTCGATTTAATTCAGGAAGGCAACATTGGATTGATGAAAGCTGTTGATAAATTTGAATACAGAAGAGGTTATAAATTCAGTACCTATGCAACATGGTGGATAAGACAAGCAATCACAAGGTCAATTGCAGACCAAGCCCGAACAATTAGAATACCAGTTCATATGATAGAAACAATAAATAAATTAGTGCGAACTGGTCGACAAATGTTGCACGAAATTGGAAGAGAGCCAACACCTGAAGAATTAGCAGAAAAATTACAAATGCCATTGGATAAAGTTCGAAAAGTAATGAAAATTGCTAAAGAGCCTATTAGTTTGGAAACACCAATTGGTGATGAAGAAGACAGCCAATTGGGGGACTTCATAGAAGATAAAAATGCTATTTTACCTTTAGACTCTGCGATACAAGACAATCTAAAAGATACGACAACTAGGGTCCTTTCTTCTCTCACTCCAAGAGAAGAAAGAGTGCTAAGAATGAGATTTGGAATTGGAATGAATACAGATCATACACTAGAGGAAGTTGGCCAACAATTCAGTGTTACTAGAGAAAGAATACGTCAAATTGAAGCAAAAGCATTAAGAAAATTAAAACACCCTAGCAGATCGAGGAAATTAAAAAGCTTCTTAGAACAGTAAACAAAACTATTATTTAAGTGCAATACTCGCTCTCGTTTACTTTATAGAATCTCGTTAACTTATATCTTACTAATTCTGTTTCTCCGACCCTTTGACTTATATAAACGACCGAACTGTCTGCCTACTCAACAACAACATTTTTTGACTTTTCTGATTAATTTTTTCACTTAATATTCCTGGAACATTACAAAGCCTTGATGGAAAGCTGTCTCTAAAAAGATATCTGTGAGGTTCATTTTAAGCCCATACTTTAGAGCTGGAACCTAATAACCCAGAAACGCGCCCAATCATTGCGTAATCTGTAACTGTAACCCATTCTGTCATTTTCAGATGAGTTTGAAATTCAGGTTTAATCCGTTACCAACCTCTTATTTAATTGAATGGATTGTCACCCGAAAAAACGACAACGTATGGATTCATTCCTATTAATACAAAGATGGTTAAAATGATCCTAATAATACAGTTAAATTACTCCAGAATTTGTGTAAATCTTACAAACACAACGCAGTTAATATTGCGATCCAAGGAAATATAATGGTCATCCTGTTTTCTTTAATAAGTTCTGTAAGTGAATGATTTAGAAAATAAAATTGGTGAATGTACTCATAAAACCAAACTCCAGAATTCATATTTAAAAAAAAAACCAAAAACAGCAAATATAAATACAAATGGCGTTGTAAATATTACAATCGATAAAAGAAACTCAAACAGTAAATATAACCCCACTGTTTTATTCAATACACGTCCAAATTGCTTTTCTAAACCAATCCAGTCATTTTCATAGTTCTAGTAAATTGAAGGTAATAATATTAATAGTCCTATCGCGACACCCATCCATATAAATGGCGATCCAAGTTCTCCCTACCTCTTTTTGAAAAATGCACCATCCAAACAAACCTAAGATATAAAATAATGTATTAAATTTTGATAAAATAGCTAAAGCAGCAAAAAAACCTACTAGTAACCAGCACCATGGGTTTTTGTTAAATAGACCTTCCAATGTTGCCCAGAAGGCACTGGTCCAGAATAAAATTAAGGGGCGCCTGGCGTCAAGATAAAACCTAAACCCTTAACAGGCACCATTATATTAAATAAGAGTACTGACATTAAAATTCGATCTCTTCCACCAATCAAAAAAGCCATTCTAGCGATTAAAATACTGACAAGAAAAAAAAGCAACACAGGTTAAAATTCTCACACCTATGACCGTTTCACCAAAAACAAATTTTCCAGCATAAATCCACCATGCTATCATTGGGGGATAATCGTAATAACCAAAAGATATAGAAGATGACCAAAGATTATAATAAGCCTCATCATCAATTAATTCAAAATAATATACTAAAAAAAGATGAAAAAGAAAAAATTAAAATGCTGTTATAATTGCTTTATTCATTTTAAAAACAGCCCTTCAAAACTTTTGTTCATACACTCAAACAAAATAAAACTGCATATAGTGTTGTCCGTAAATAAAAACTCTACACAAAATCATAACGTTTGCATATAGTATGAATAATCATTTTAACACCTACTAAAGGACTTCAATATGAGATGCCCATTTTGTGGAAATGTTGATACACAGGTGAAGGATAGTCGTCCAGCTGAAGACCATGTGGCAATCCGAAGGAGACGCTTCTGTTCAGCCTGTGGTGGGAGATTTACCACATATGAACGCGTTCAGCTAAGAGATCTTGTAGTAATAAAAAGAAGCGGCAAACGTGAAGACTTTGATCGTGACAAGTTAGAACGCTCAATAAGAA
>Ga0209816_1003090_pt1 | contig 11544 bp, 11 predicted proteins | sample CoawatmetaG01DNA_FD_187509 | JGI IMG/M metagenome (GOLD analysis project Ga0209816, IMG submission 187509) | Marine microbial communities from the West Antarctic Peninsula - Coastal water metaG017-DNA (SPAdes) (version 2) | ecosystem: Environmental > Aquatic > Marine > Coastal ... | reverse complement strand
GGATTCTGTGAAGTCATATGTTTAAAGACAAGAATATTCTTTTTCAAAATAAAGAATTATTAAATAAAAGTTTATATTCTAATTTATGAACTCAAAGTTATTAGCTATTATTTTAATGACTAGATTTATTAAAATTCAATTAGGCCTAATCATCTCAAAGACTTTTTTTGAAATAAAACACAGTGTTGTAATAAATAAACAGAGTAATTAAAAGAATGCATCTATAATTTTATATTTTTAAGAACATTACGAATACAATGGCATTTAGAACAATAGAAGCGGTAATAGCTCCAGGCAATCTTCATTTTGTAGGGGATGGTTTTAGAGTTCATGGAATTCTAGGTAGAGAAGAGCCTCTTACTATGAAACGTATGAGCCCATTTCTATTGATGGACTATGGCCCAACGCATTACTTCCCGCCAAACAACGGGGCACCAAGAGGTGTTGGCTCTCATCCTCACAGGGGTATTGAGACAGTAACCATTGCCTACAAAGGAAAGGTTGAGCATCATGATAGTAGCGGCGGCGGCGGAATTATTGGTGAGGGAGATGTCCAGTGGATGACCTCAGGCTCTGGCATTCTTCATAAGGAGTACCACGAGAAAAACTTTGGTAAAAAAGGCGGTGAAATGCAGATGGTTCAGCTCTGGGTTAACCTGCCTGCTAAAGATAAGATGACAACCCCTAAATATCAAAATCTTAACAAGAATGACCTTACTAAGGTAGAGCTAGAAAATAACGTAGGATCAATTGACATTATTGCTGGAAAATTTGAAAAAGATAAGGGCCCTGCCTCCACCTTTAGCCCCTTAAGTCTTTTTAATGTTCACCTTAATAAAGGCAAGGGAACCAGCTTTAGTTTTGATAAAAATCACAATACTGGCCTCTTAGTTATTAAAGGCAGTATTACTATTAATAATATTGAAAAAGCACCTGCCAACCACTTTGTACTTTTTGAAAATGATGGCAAAGAGTTTACAGTTAGGGCAGATGAGGATGCAACCATTCTTGTTCTAAGCGGTGAGCCTTTAGATGAGCCTATTGCCTCTTATGGCCCATTCGTTATGAATACCAATGAAGAGATAAAGCAGACAATTGATGACTTTAATAGTGGTAAGTTTGGATACTTAGACTAACTTTATATTATTTTGAATCTGCAGATGCCTCTAGAGCTGGATATTTAAATCCCAGTGTCACTCCTCTTGCTATTGAAAAAATAATCAAGGATGCCCAAAGCCCATGATTACCATAAATAGGCAATAAAATAGCTAGTGCAATCAAGTACACACAAAAAGAAATAAACATCATATTGCGCATATCAGCCGTTCGAGTCGCGCCGATAAAGATACCATCTAACATCCACGCAGCAACTCCCGCTAAAGGCGCAACAACCATCCAAGGTAAGTATTCATAACTAACAGTTCTTACATCCTGTGCAGTTGTCATAATGTTAATAATACTGTTACCAAAAACAAAAAATGCAAGCGCCATTAAAATCACTGTGCCAAGACCCCACTGACTTGTCATCACCACTGCTCTTCGAAAAAGAGCTCTATTCTTAGAGCCCAGAGCCTGACCTACAAGAGTTTCTGCTGCAAAGGCAAAGCCATCAAGAGCGTGAATAGTAATACTTAAAAATTGAATCAGTATCTGATTAGCGGCAAGCGTCGCATCATTAAAACTTGAACCTAGAAATAAAAAACTAACAAAACCAATCTCTAGCAAAATTGAGCGAATCATTATGTCACCATTTACTTTGGCCATCTGCACTAGGCGTACTTTATCAAATATCTGAGTCCAATTCTTCCAGTAGCTGTTATTAAAGCCCTCTCTTACCAGCCATAGACCGAATACAAGGCCCGACCATTCAGCTATCAGAGTTGCAATAGCAACCCCTTCAACGCCCCATCCAAGTTTTAAAACAAACACTAAGTCCAAAATAATATTAATTCCATTTAGGACCAGCTGAAGTAGGAGAACTGCACGAGTTTTTTCTTTAGCAATTAGCCAGCCAGTAATACCAAAAAGAGCAATAGCGGCGGGTGCACTATAAACCCTAATCTGTAAATATTTTTGAGCTAAGTCTTCTACCTCGATAGAGGCTGGAGATAGCTGCAGAGCTCCTAAAAATACAGGCACCTGGGTCATAATTAGTATCAAGCCAGCTACGACTCCAATAATGATTCCTCTAACCAGTAAAGCAGAAGTTTCAGATTTGTCACCAGAACCAATTGCCTGCGCAGTTAGGCCTGTTGTGCCCATTCGCAAAAAACCAAATAGCCAGTAAATTGCAGTGATAATGATTGCGCCAATTCCAACAGCGCCAATAGGAACAGCCAGGCCCAATTGCCCTACAACTGCAGTATCTACTGCACCTAAAATTGGGATCGTAGCGTTAGCCAATACTATTGGAATAGCCACACCTAAAACTCTCTTGTGAGAAAGACCTGTAGAATTAGTTTGCATTTTTATGGCTTAATTAACGGCGTTAAAGGGCGTTATTCTTAGATTTTTGATTAAAGAGCTTAAATCGCCAATACAGTATAAATGCAAGAAAAGCATATACTAGCTTAGCAATAGTAAACACTACTGGAGTGCTTACAAATCTTGCAAGCCAGTTATAGCCTTTGGTATTACTCCATACGTAGACAAATGCTTCAACGCCTTTTATTTCAGAGCCATCTGGAAATTCCACGTAAAGTGCTTTTAGGTACTTGTCTCCCCTCTCACTGCAATTTTCATATTCAAGCTGTGAGCGTTTTTTGTAGTGCTTAATTTCAAAGTTACAGATATTGCACTCTTCATTAAATAAAACCTTACCATCCTGCTGAGTTTTCATAATTCTTAGTTGATTTTGATTAGCTGATAACGGGGCTATGAATTTTAGCTATTTTAACTCCCCACGGCAAAGTTTATTTCATCTCCAAATATTCAGATAAAATTAATCGCCTGTCTCTTGTTGCATTAAAAATGATTGAATATTTATTTGTTTTTTTAATTGGGCTCATTTTTGGTTCATTTTTAAATGTTCTGATTCATCGATTACCACTTGAGTTATCTTTATTAAAGCCAGCACGCTCTAGCTGCCCTGATTGTCAGCACAAAATAAAATGGTTTGAAAACATACCCCTCCTTTCCTATATCCTCCTAAAGAGAAAGTGCTCAAGCTGTCACAAACCTATTTCTTTAGTGTATCCAGTTGTTGAGCTTTTAACTGGTGGGGTTACCCTAATCCTTTATATGAACTATTGGCTAAATTTTGAGCTTATAGTTATGGTCGCTCTTTTTTACACACTTATAGTATTGTCATTTATTGACTTGAAATACAAAGCAGTGCCAGACTCCCTCCTCATAGTCTCAATTATTCTTGTACTTTTGATTGGTGATTTAGTAGACACACTATTGTTTGCTGGCGGCTTCGTCTTACTTGAGCTTATTATGACTTTTTATATTCAAACTATTAAATCAAGACTTACTAAAAATAAAGAACTAGAAAAACAAAGCGCTTTAGGTGGAGGCGATATTCCAATTGCTGGAGTAATTGGAGGGTTAGTAGGAGTGCAGCTTGGAATTTCTGCAATTTTTTTAGCCGCCCTTTTAGCTTTCTTGCCAGCGCTTTACAATTTAGTTTTTAAAAAAAGTATAGAAATAGCATTCATTCCTTACCTATCTTTAGGTCTTTTTATTACTTTGATCTTTAATTTCAATATTTTTTTTATAAAATATTAAGATTACTTTAAAAGTGAATTTTAAATATTTTTTTAATCTCAATAAAAGCGTATAGTGCAAGTATTACACAAAATTAACTTAAAAAAATTGATAAAAAATTATGTTGTAATTGCCTTGTTTTCTATTTTCTTATCAGCTTGTGGCTCAAAACCAATAAGCAATAATGCACCAATACTTGCAAGCATCTCTAATCAATCAACCGCTGAAGACACAGCTAAAATACTGACATTGGTTGGGACAGATGCAGAAAATAACTCATTAACCTATTTAGCTACCTCATCAACAGCAAATATTACAATTAGCATTTCTAGTGCAACAATTACCTTAACTCCAGCCTCTAACTGGAATGGTACAGCAACAATTACTGCCAAAGTAAATGATGGAAATACAGATTCAACAGCTCAAACCTTTACGTTAACAGTAAGTGCTGTAAATGATGCGCCATCTTTGAATTCAATTAACAATACAAATACCAATGAAAATGTTGCCAAAGCAATTACATTAGTAGGGACAGATGTTGAAGGTAGTTCACTTACTTACTCTGCAACCTCATCAACTTCAAATATAGCTGCTAGCGTTTCAGGGACAACTCTTACCTTAACTCCGGCCTCTAACTGGAATGGTACTGCCACCATTACTGCTAAAGCTAATGACGGCAATTCTGACTCTACTGGAAAAACTTTCACCATAAAGTCTTGGGATCTAAAGTCTACACCTCTATTAGTAGTTAGGATGGAGTGGAATGATGTTACTTTCACTAGTAGTGAGGCAACTTGGGCAACTAAAATATTTGGTACCGGTGATGGTCAACTGAATCACTACATGTCTGAGATATCAGGAGGCAGATTTCAATTCGCCGCAGCTGCTGAGACCAACGGAACTTCAAATAACGGAGTTGTTACCACAACAATAAATAAAAACCATCCAAATTATAGGCGAACTGGGAACACAGCTGACCAAAGAGCAGCTTTAACTGCTCTTGATAGTCAGATTAATTTTGCAGCTTTTGATACTGATAGTAATGGTTATATTAATTATAGTGAACTCCAAATAATATATTTAAATGCTGGGGGAGAGTCTGCATATGGAACCTCTCCTGGGATTTGGGCGCATAAAGATTGTGATAGCTCAGCGCCTACTCATGACTCCGTTGTCTTGTTTCACTGCTCTCATGGAAATTACTCTCGATTTGGAGAGAGGCATGGTACTCATGATGCTACTATTGGAATTATTGCGCATGAGCTCGGTCATGCTGCAGCCTTACTTCCAGACCTTTATGATACTGATGGAAGTTCAGAAGGGATTGGTAAATTTGGGCTGATGGGAGCAGGCACGTGGTGTTCTAGAAGTGGTCAACACCAAGGTGAGTCTCCAGCCCATATGACTGGTTGGTCAAAAATAAAGTCAGGCTTACTTGATCCAATTACTATTACTACTGATGGAACATACACTACTAATCTTAGCACAGATGCTTTTCATAGTATTTATAAAATAGAAACTGGCACTACAAATGAGTACTTTCTACTTGAAAATAGAGACAACACAGGCTATGATCGTGGCCTTGAGTGCCTAGAAGGGACTTATGATGGGGGCCTTTTAATTACTCATATTGATGATAACAAGACTAACAATAGAGACGAAACCCATAAGTGGGTGGATGTTGAAGAGGCAAATGATCGCGTATTAGATGATAAAGTTAATAGAGGCGATGAAGACAACTTATACTATAGTGGAAACTCAACTACTTTTACTGGTACGAGCACTCCAAGTTCCATAAACTATTCCGGCGTTGCTACTAATATTGGTATCAGCAGTATTAGTACTGTAGGCCCTGCAATGACTTTTGCTGTGGACTTACCTTAAGCAACAGGAGAAACAATGAAAACGAACATCTTTATTATACTAATCTTATTTGCTACTAATATTCTTGCAGCTCCTGCGGCACCCGGTGTAAAAACATTTACACAATCAAACGGCCAGACCTTCTCTGCAGAACTTAATGGTGATGAATATTTTAGTTGGATGGTAGATAGTATGGATCGAGTTATTCAATACAACTCTGCGAGCTCTAATTATGAATACACAATAATTACTACGATTGGTGGAGAGCTTGCGTTGGGTTTTAGCGGTGTTGCTGCTGCTGACAATACTCCTTCATTTTCTAGCCCATATAGCAGCGAGGAAACAGGCATAATTAACAGATTAAAACTCTACCTAATTGCGCAAAATTTTAGAGATAGAGGTATAGTAGATGCTGAAGATTAAATCTCCTTCTTAAGGCGCTAAAATAAACTTCGGTAAACCAATTTTAATTCACTGCTCTTCCAGTTTACTTGGTTAAGCTTTTGGCTTGAATCACTCGATGCAAGATGAAAGGTATGAGTCCCATCAGCCCTATATTTATAATAGTTACCAATTAAACTTAAACTACTAAAGCTTGACACCGCCCTCTCATAAGAGGCGCTTAGTTTAGTACCGCTTCCGTCACCTTGTTGCGTCATACTTTTAGGGTGATTCAAGTCTGACCTCAAGTTCCAGTTCGTGTGTCCATTAAAGTTAATATCTTGAAAGCTTAAGTCAAGTGAAAGAATGCTTTTATTTTTTTTATACTTCAGGCCAAGGCCTAATTGTGGACCGCTCCAATTTGCTTGGTATAAGCTGTCCAGACCTGTTAAATTTGCAGAGCCAATAATCATCGAGCCATCATAAATTTTTAAATGTTGACGGTGAAAGCTGTACCCAATCACGGGACTTATTTTTAACTTACCCGAAATAACATAATCTTTTCCATAGTTAATCTCAGTGTCAAGCATGTAGCCTTTTCCAGCGTTATTAAGAGAGCGTGAAAACTCTCCCCTCCTGTTATCTTGGTTATAGTCTGAGTCTTGATTTTCTCCATCATAAATACGCCCATACTCACCAACAACCTTAAGAAAATAATCACCGTCCTGCCAAATACTTCCTAGCATGAATTGATTCGATTTAACTTTACGCCAATCCAACTCTGAAATAACATTAGGATTTGTACCAGACAGATTTCCAGCAATATTCCAGTCAACCTTAGTCTCTCTATCTCCAAAACCATAAACAATCGAATTACTTACCTTGCTTGCATTTGAGGACACGCAAAATAATATCAATAAACTTGGTAGAAAAATTTTAAACATGGCTTTTTTTTATGCTGTGATACTAAGTGTCAAAATGGTTTCAATATGGCTTAAAATACGAACCGATGAGTATACTTAACTTTAAAAAAATTAATAACGTTCTTGCCTTGGTTTTTACCTTAGCATTAATCATTATTGCTGCGTCAATTATATCTAAGGTTATATGGCAAATATTAGATAAAGATTCTTCTTTTCCAATAACCAACGCCTTGACTAGTAATTTTGATACTGCGCCCTCACTACCTGTTCCGCTAAATCTTTTTGGAGTTTTAAATTCTGGTGAAAAACCCAATCATAGCAAAATTGAAACTACGCGCCTTAACCTAACTTTAGTTGGAATTCTTTCTGGGCAAGAAAATCCTTCTGTAATAATATCAAAAGAAGGTGAAAAAGAAAAAATTTACCAAATTAATGATCTCATCACTCCAAATACAATTTTAAAAGAAGTATTTTCTCAGTACGTGATCTTAGATCGTAATGGCAGCATTGAAAAGTTAGAGATAAAGCGAGAGAAAATGGACGCTTCATATGCCAAAAACGTATCAGATTTTAAAATCTCGCAACCTAATAAATTAAAATTAAAAAACTACCTTAAGGATTTAAAAACAAACCCTGAGGACTTATTTGACGTTTTATCCGTTCAGCCTAATTTTGTTAATGGAAAGCTTCGCGGTTTTATTATAGCTCCAGGTCTGGAAAAAGAGTTATTTAAGAGCCTTGGATTTGAAAAAAATGATATCATAATTAACATAAATAATAGTGATCTTAATAACTTAATTGAAGCAATTAAGCTAAGAGAAATACTTGTCGAAACAAAAATATTCAATATTACAATCGATCGCAAAGGGCAGACAAAATTCGTTTCAATCAATTTAAATTAATCAACCTATGTTAAAAAAATTAATCAGTTCCATCCTTCTTTTACTTTTGGCTTCATCAGTAAGTGCGGTGACTTTAAATTTAAAAAATGCAGAATTATTAACCTTCATTGAAACTGTCTCCCAGGCCACTGGAAAGAACTTTATTATTGATCCTCAAGTCCAGGGCAAAGTTAACGTCATAAGCTCAACAGAAATAGATAATGATGAGCTCTATCATTTATTTTTATCAGTCCTTCGCGTTCATGGTTATATCGCAGTTGAAGGGGATGATTTTACTAAAATCTTACCTCAATCCAATCTTAAAGAAAATAGCTCGTTTATATCTAGCACCTCTAATGATGTTATTGTGACAATCACAATCCCTATTGCCAATGTTCCGGCAAATCAATTAGTCCCTGTACTGCGCCCCATCATCTCGCAGTATGGCCTACTAGCTGCATATACCCCTTCAAACTCCATAGTTGTTACCGATACCAAAGCAAACATTGCAAGATTAAATAAAGTAATTGCCGGCCTTGATAAAGAAATTGATGAGGATTATGAGGTTATCGCGCTTAAAAATACTTCTGCCACTGAGGTTGCAAAAGTTATCAAATCCTTATTCCCTGATAATCAGGCAACCATGCCGCTCACCCTTGCAGTTGACACTTTTAATAATCAAATAATTGTTGGCGGCGCACCTGCTAAGCGATTAAAAGTAAGATTCCTAGTGAAAGAGCTAGATAAAATGCAAAATAAAGAAGGTGAAACCAACGTAGTCTACTTGCGTTACGCTAATGCCAGTGAGATACTGCCCATTCTTCAAAATATTGAAATTCTAGCTGATGATAGTGCTGAATCTTCAACTGAAAGTAGTAAGACAAGTATTCAGGCAGATGAGTCTACTAACGCAATTATTATTACTGCATCTTTAGCCTCCACTAACAATATTAAAAATGTTATTCGGCTTTTAGATATTCGCAAGGCTCAAGTTCTCATTGAAGCGATTATTGTTGAAATAAGCTCCAATGATGCCAATGAACTTGGTATTCAGTGGCTCTCTAAAGGCAGTAATGGTATTGGCGTTACTAATTTTAATGGCGTAATTCCAGCATTACTTGCAGCTTCTGCAGGAGATGCTTCCAATGTAGCTAGCGCTATTAGCTCTGGAGTAAGCTTTGCAGCAGGCTCTTTTAACTCAGCTACTAATAATGGCTTTGGAGGAATTCTTAACGCCTTAGCTGGATCTGGTAAAGCAAACATTTTATCAACCCCATCAATTGTTACATTAGATAATGAGGAAGCTATCATCATGGTAGGACAAGAAGTTCCATTTATTACTAATACAGAAATTAAATCTGTAGGTAGCAATCCATTTCAAAATTTTGAACGAAAAGACGTTGGCTTAACATTAGTAGTTAAACCTCAAATTAATGAAGGTGATACCATTAAGCTTGACATACAGCAAGAAATTTCCAACATCCTGCCAGGTTCTAACGCATCAGATCTTATCACTTCAAAACGTAAAATTAAAACATCTGTGATGGTATCAAATAACAAGATATTAGTACTTGGCGGACTTATGGATGATACAGTGATTGATAGTGAATCCAAAATACCATGGCTAGGGGACCTGCCTATTCTAGGAAGTGCTTTTACTTACAAGACCAAAAAGGCAGAAAAGAGAAATTTGTTAATTTTTATCCGCCCTACTATACTCACAGACCAGTCGACAGCAGACAGCGTTAGTTCACAAAAATATAAATACATTCGTGCCCAGCAGCTTCTAAATAAAATTAACACTGACTCGGGCCAAACTTTTAATTCAGAGGCTGACGCAGAATCTAGTAGTTTAGAACTGCCACTTTGGATGAACTATGAATAGTGCTCCTTTGTTGCCATTTTCATTTGCAAAGGAATTCAACGTTCTTCTTGAGCAAGTAAACGAAAACAATATACTACATTGCATAACTACCCCTCAGTGGACTGTCCTTAGTGAGCTGCAGCGTAAGTTTGGCGCTTTTGAAATTCAAAATACCTCCAAGGAATTACTGCATAATAAAATCCAAAGTCACTACGAGTCAAGCTCATCACATCAGCTGGATTACTTTCAAGATGGCGCTGAAAGTGATGAATCTCTTGACGCTTTGGCGATGGACTTGCACGAACCAATTGAATTACTCAGTAATGATGATGATGCTCCTATTATTCGTTTATTAAATGCATTATTTGCTCAAGCCATTTTAGAGAAGGCCTCAGATATTCATATTGAATCCTATGAGGGACGAATTCGAATTCGTTTTCGAGTCAACGGAACCCTTAAGCAAGTATTGGAGCCTGGTATAAAAATTGCGCCTTTGCTAGTTTCACGAATCAAGGTTATGGCTAAACTTGATATTGCTGAAAAAAGACTGCCGCAGGACGGGCGCATTGCAATACAACTGGGTGGACGCGCAGTAGACATGAGAGTTTCAACCATTCCTTCGGGAAATGGTGAAAAGGTCGTGCTCCGCTTACTAGATAAGCAGGTAGGTCGTTTACAGCTTACAAAGCTTGGAATGGATGATAAGACCCACGAAATGATCCAAAAAATTATTCACCAGCCGCACGGTATTCTATTGGTTACAGGTCCTACCGGCTCTGGCAAAACAACCACTCTTTATGCTGCCCTTCAAGAGCTTAATAATAGTGAGCTTAATATTTCTACGGTTGAGGATCCCGTTGAGTATTTTATTGATGGCATTAACCAAACTCAAATAAATAATAAAGTCAAAATGAGCTTTGCTAAAGGCTTGCGAGCTATTTTGCGTCAGGACCCTGACGTTGTCATGCTCGGAGAGGTGCGCGACTCTGAAACTGCACAAATTGCCGTTCAGGCAAGCCTTACTGGGCATTTAGTATTTTCAACGCTTCACACAAATACCGCTGTTGGAGCGATTTCTCGCCTAAGAGATATGGGCATTGAACCTTTTTTACTATCGTCAAGTCTCTCCGCTGTTCTAGCTCAGCGCCTCATTAGAACGCTCTGCTCTGAATGTAAAGAATCTCACAGCACTGACTTAAAAGAAAATGAAAAACTAGGCATTAATGAGCCTAGCGTTATTTATCAATCTAAGGGCTGTGATCATTGCAACCAGACTGGGTACATGGGCCGCAGCGCTTTATATGAGTTATTAAGTATTAATGACGATATTAAAGAGCTCATTTATAATGAAGCGAGTGAAGCTCAAATTTTAGAATCAGCCAAAAGCCACTCAACTTTAAGAGAACAAGCCAGACAAATGGTATTAGCTGGATATACTAGTCTTTATGAGGCCATCAGGGTAGTTTCCTTGTGAGTGTCTTCGAATATAAGGCCATTGATATTAATGGCAAAGAAAGTAGCGGCATTATAGAGGGTGACTCTCAAAAATCTGCCAGGCATCTTCTTCAAGCTCAACACTTAACTATCGTTGAGATTGCCAAAAGTAATCGTAAGCTAAGTCAAACAAAATCATTGCTGGCGCCAATACTTAGCATGACGGATGTTTCACTTTTTATGCGCCAATTAGCCTCGCTACTGCAAGCTGCAATGCCGATTGATGAAGCGCTGCAAACAATTGCAACCCATAGTCATAAAAAGCACGTAAAAAAAACAATCCAACAAATACGATCTTCAGTAACAGAAGGTAAGAGCCTGGCTTCATCACTGCAATTAAATACTAAAGGACTTCCTCCATATTTTATTGCGACAGTTGAAGCAGGAGAGCGTTCAGCAAAACTGGGCTATATCCTAGAAAATCTTGCTG
>Ga0209816_1003084_pt1 | contig 11558 bp, 8 predicted proteins | sample CoawatmetaG01DNA_FD_187509 | JGI IMG/M metagenome (GOLD analysis project Ga0209816, IMG submission 187509) | Marine microbial communities from the West Antarctic Peninsula - Coastal water metaG017-DNA (SPAdes) (version 2) | ecosystem: Environmental > Aquatic > Marine > Coastal ... | reverse complement strand
TGTTGCTGCTGCTGCTGCCGTTGCAGCGATAATGGATTCAGGAGATGGTGGTGGAGCTGCTCCTGCGCCAACACCTGCGCCAACACCTGCACCGACGCCTGCACCAACACCTGCGCCAACACCTGCGCCTGCACCAACACCTGCGCCAACTGAAACTTATGAGTATTCCTATACTGTTCCAATGGAAGTAAATGTTAATACAAGCACAAATACAAATACAACTACGAATACTATTACTGGTGTTTATATGCCTAACACTAATACAAATACTAATACTAATACAAACACGACTACACAGACATTGCAGCGTTATGTAACAAATACAAATACGACTACACAAACACAAACTAATACAAACACTAGTACGAATACTGCTACGAACACAGTTACTCAGACCTTTGGTACTGATGCAAGTGGAGATGGATTCTTGCAAGCAAGCGAGATTCCACTAGATGGAAGTGGTGGAGTTGACTTCTTGGATACTGATCCTAATGAAACTACGTACAACTATGATGTTAATATTGACCAGGAATTAACAGGTATTTCTGCCCAGAACTTTCTTCAATCTAATGTTGAACAAACAATTGAAGTTCCAATATTTAGGGAAGGTGGACTTACTTATGCTGAAGCTGATGCGATCTATAACTTTGGTGAGAGTGCTGGAAGCAACATAAGCCAAGATGACTACACCACAGACTTAGGTGCCAACAGAACGATCGTTGAGGTTCTTGCAGATGGGTACGTCTTAATTCAAAAAGATTATGTCCAAAACTATGATGCAGACATTGTTCAAGATGTCTTTTATGAGGCCGAACTTGTTCAGGACTTTATTCAAGGGCAGGAAATTAATCAAACTTATACAGCTGATGTTGTTAAAACTGAAACTAGAACAAGGCTAGTTGGTGAATAAGTAACAGCTGGTTTTAAAAAACCCACCTTGAAGGTGGGTTTTTTTTGTCTAGAATAAGATTTTCGTTGGTTATAAAAGAGTCATTTATCTAGACTGTACTGCAGAGTGTACAAATTTCATCAAGATAAGATCAATACTTGAAGTAATATTCAATCTTTGCTACTGGAAGTCTAGGGTGAATTCTTTGCTCCGAAAATTCAATTTGACCCGTCGTAGTATTTTGATAATAAAGATTAACTCCGCTCCAGCCAATAAGCGCTAAGTCAAAATTTTCTTGTATTCTATTAACCTGAATCTTCTGACCAAGTTTTTTAATTGAGGATGTTTCAGGTGCATGCATTGACCGACGTATGTTAGAGGAAAAAAGATCTGGGTTGTAAAGATTTAAAGCCTCATAAACATCGCCTGTTACGAAAATATTATCCAAAGGTCTTAGTATTTCAATATTACTACTTAAGCCAACTGTTTTAACAATTCTTCCATTTAAGGTGTATATCTTGACGCCGTCAGCTCCAATCCACTCATAGACATTATCATCTTCATAGGCAAGAATTAAAATGGCATGAGGGCCTCTGCCGAATCTAACTTTTATAAAGCTATTCTCATAATCATTGAATATCTTCTCTGTGACTTCATAGTCAGGAAAACCAAAAACAACAGAATTTACAGAGGAAAAGTTTTCTATATAGGTAATTGGTAAATTGTTACATGAGCTTAGAAATAAGACTACAAATGCTACTCTAATCATAAAAACCATCCCACTCACTAACGATTTGAGCTCTGCTGGCTTGATAAGTAGTGCCGTAGAGATTTTGTGCATGAACTAAAAATTGCGCTCCATCACGAGTGAGAGGTCTTAAACCAAATCCGGCTTGACCTCTTGAGAAATCTTGGAAGAAAACTTGGATTGGAAGGTTAAAAAAGAACCCTTTGTCAAAACTGCCCTCTCCAAACTCAGCCTTACTAATATCAGTCACGGAAAAAAATACACCCATATTTAAGCCGCTCTTAAAATCTCTTGATACGTTAAATGTAAAGCCTGAGTCCTTAGCAAGATATCTTCCACCCCTTAAATGCAGTAAAACTCGGGTAGTAGGCTCACGATAATAAAAATTCATGTGTCCAGTGATAGTTTCGTAATCCCTATAATTAAAGAGCTGCCTAAATGATCGCTGTCTTACATGCCAAATCTCAGCACTAACAGCAAATGATTGCTCAAATGGCTTGTATAAAATCTCTCCCCCATATCCTGAAAACATCGGTTCAAAAATTCCAGCTGAAATCTTTGTAAAAATGCTCTTATAAGGATTTCCAAAGTAATTAGCCTGCAACCTAGTTATGTGCGACTTTGAGCTGCCTTTTAGGTACTTAACAATATCAGTTCTAACATGTGGCAAAATACTGTCTGATGCTAGCTTTAACTGATCAAAGTTATTGTACAATCCAATGGATCCCACAGCTAGAATGTTAAAATTTGGCTTGATAAGAATTTCACCGTGTATTGAGATAGAAATATCTCCAAAATAAAACCCATCTGGGCCACCTATTTGACTTCTTACTGCAGGAGATATCTTGTAATAACCCTTAGGTAATTCAACCCTTGGTTTGTAGTCATGAGCCAAAAAGTGATTTGGCTCAGGTTTATAGATGATGGCATCTGCCATCAACGCATCAGTTTTTTTGCCAGGCTTATAGAGGTTATATGAAGATCTTGGGATATCAACAGCAAATAAAGACTGATTAGCATTTATTGTTACTAATGAAAATTCTTCTATAACATCGGGAGAAATTTCATTAAGGATATCTGCTACTCTACCGACTGATTGGGTGTTATTAAGATATTTAGATTGAGAAAATGTAACTTCATATCTATTGTTTTCTACATTTGCTGTCCGCAGATATATCTGATTATCTCTTAATATTTTAAGGGATGATTTGTATAGATATTCAGCCTTTTGGGCATTAACAACTTTTCTATAAATTTCGGAGTTATCTATTATTGGGGGTGGATTTTTTTTTGCAATAATTGTGGCCTTACGACCGCCATAGTTACCAGCCACTGAAAACCCAAAACTCAAGGTATTATTCCTGATATAGCCGAGCTTCACATGAACATTTTCACTAATAGGATATACAAAAGAGTAATTAAATTGACTATCCTGGGACACTCCTAAATAGCCTTCACCGCCTTCTTTGATGCCTCCATAGTTTGTTGTGTCATATTCAATCTTTAGCCTAGTTCCGTTAAGCTTGGGTAGATAAATTTCAACCCCGCCAAATAGACCGGCCTCTTTGCCACCAAAGAATTTGCCATAATTAATATCACCGCCCTGGGTCCCTGCCATATTAGCCCTGTCGCGACTTTCAAGATCTGGAAACATTTTAGCCAAAGGATTTTCTATATTGCCATTAGAAATAGTTCCAAAGCCAAGTCCCAAAGTAAAATCAATATTCCCTATTAATTTTGATGCAACTATATATTCAGAAGCAAATAATGCAGAGCCTCCAAAATCTCTAAATCCTACCGCAACCTGAGGAATTCGGTCTGTCTCTTTAATTAACCTAAATTTAGCATCAAAGCTCTTATCTTTATAGGACTGCTTGCCACTAAACTCTGGTGAATCACTGTAAAGAAAATTATTAACATCGGTGTACTGATAAGAAGCTTCAAACCAATCAAATGGATGGCCCATAATTGAGCCTCGAAGATAAGGTTCAGCATGCGTCCAAGTAAACCCAACTGTGCCACCTGGATGCATTCTTGCACTTGGCATCTGAATAAGTCCAACTGTGCCATAATTCGAATAAGTTGGTTGAGAGAAATAAGGATAAACATAATCGGCTAGTTGTGAACGAACATTTACCGACATGCATGCCACGACCAGGAAAAGCATTGAGGAAAATCTCATTAAAGAGATCAGTTCTTAGATATTGCAGCTATAGATGCAGCTGTTACTGATAAGTTAGCCAAGATAGGAGTAACAGTCTCAACTAATGCCAGCGAATCAAGTGGTCGCGCTTGTCTCGGAACTATTAAGGTTGCACCAGGTAAAATATCGGCTCTTTCAAACGGCATAAAAGGTAGCACAGGTATTCTCAGTCCATTTTTTCTTCTCAAGGAAACTCCACTAGGCTGAAGTACATATATTTTTGATCTGTCTGCTTCTTTTTTTGTTCCACCAGAAAGCTTTAAGTAGTAATCAAAATTTGCTCCAGCTTTATGAGGAACAGTAACTGGATTTAAGACCTGGCCGACTACTGTTACCGTATTTAAGAGTTTTGGCATATAAATGACATCGCCATCATAGACAGCAATATTAAGTGAAGGATTGGCATCTATCTTTGTTGGATTTAGCTCAGTGACCAATCTTCCGACAGCCTTGGCATCATCTAAAGAGGACATTAGGCTGATCAAACCAATTAAATCGGTAGAGTTTTGTTTTAAATAGCCGCTTGCAACAGCCGAAGATAGAATTTCTGATAATTCTGCTTTTGACCTTTGTAAGGCACTTAGCTCAGTCTCTTGAATTGACTCTCTTGTTAAGATTCCACCCAATGGATATGCTCGTGAAGTGAGGCCACCAGCTCTATTGAATAGTTCGGATAACCTAGTATCTGGTGTTATTTCAAACATTCCAGGGTTTTCAAACTCGCCAGCCAGCCTTACATAGCCAGTTTGCATGGAACCCTGATTAATCTGTAAATTAAGCATGGTCACGTTAGTAAGATTTTTTAAGTCCTCATAATTATATGAACCAAAACCCTTGCTGCGTATACCAATCTCAAAAACTGGTAATGTATTTAGCTTGCTTACCAGAAACCCACCAGCGATATTAAATAATGCTTGTGCGTCAAGTGTTGATGCAGATGGATATAATCCAGGAAATCTTACATTACCGACAACAGGAATTGAGTTGATAAGCAAAATAGGTAATAAGTCATTATTTTCATGAAATATCTTGGTGCATGCCCTAGATTTATTTGCAGTGAATAGTTTGCTCTTTGCCTCAATCATATTTGAAATTGGTTTCTCGGCCAATACATCTAGGGCAAGCAAACAGTTCCCATCATTAGACAAAATATTTTTTGAAAAGCTATTTACCTTTGAATCTGGTGCCTTAGGACTGCCCTGAGCTACTAAACTAGATTGAAGGAGAAGATTGCCGTCAGCAGACTGGCTCGAAGACCCAAGAGGTTTATATGTATTGTTCTTCAAATAAGTGGTAACTTCTTTTGACTGCATAAACTCAATATCATCATGCGAAAATATGAAAACTCTATCACCTGAGTATAAATTAATCTCATCGAGCACTTCTTGGCTTCCTAAACTAAAACCAATCATCCTGTAAGACTTTGACTGGTAATTTAATCTTTTGATCGCAGCGTAGCCAATGTATGTATTATCTAGTAAGTCTGTTTGGACTTTAATAATATCGCCTAGAGTATTGGTGCCTTGGAGGGAGTATTCACCAGCATTCCTTACAGCTCCTGAAATTAAAACGGAATTAATTTTCTCTCCTTTTGAGGAATTTACAGTAACTTTATCGCCGTTCCTAAGCAAAAAACTGGAAGCAGTTTCAGGCTTCAAGATCGTTGATTGTCCTGACGGCAGAAGCCTTTCGATAGAAATATTGGATAGATCAGCAAAAGGAGTAGCTCCTAAGGCAAACTTAAGCAATTGCTCCAAGGATTCATTATCAACAATCTCATAGATTGCTGGCCTAATCACTTCGCCAATAATTGATGCGCGAGATTTCAATCCGCTCACCAGTATTGAATCACCATCATTTAATAAAAAATCTGTAGAAGAGACATCTCCACTTATCAATAGGTCATAAAGATCAATGGTTTCGATGATTTTGTTATCTCTTAAAACTTGAATAGATCTTAAAGAACTATTTTTATTGACACCACCTGCTGAAATTAGGGCATTCAGGGGTGATCCAAAAGCATTTATGGCATAAGTACCTGGTGCTTTAACATTTCCCAAAGCATAAATTTGCTTGGATCTAATTTGGTCTAAGGAGATATATGCCTCTGTTCCAACATACTTCCTACCAATCTCGTCTTTAATTTTTAAAGATGCTTCTTTGTATGTTAATCCAGCTAATTGGAATTCTCCAATTTCTGGAATAATAATAGAGCCCGTCATATTTACATCCAAGACTTCCTGAAAAGAAAATCCACCAAATAAAGAAATTTTAAGTCGGTCTCCTATTTTTACTTTGTAGCTATCACTGAGAGGTAGACTATCGAAAAAATTAAATTCATTTGAATAACCTGCAAAAATATCATGGCCATATAATTGCAGCTCTTCAAAATTCTGAGGCAGCTCATCTGCAGCTTTATAGGATCTATATTCATCTATCAAAAAACATGCTCGCTGATCTCTTTGACACAAATCGGTAGCAAGCTCCAGTCTTTTTTTGTTTATCTCAGCAAAAGATATCTCTTCCTTCTCTTTCTGAGTAAGTTTGGCTTGTTGTGCATAGATATTTTGTAACTCATTTTGTACAAAAGATTTATAGCCCTCCTCTATATCTCGGCCTTTTGGGCCGCCGTCGCCAACTTTGGTACCAAGTTGACCTAAGATCATATCTAATTTCGCATCTTCCTGAGCAAGAGAGGAGTTAGGAAAAACAACTAGTGCAAAAAATGTTATTGCGAATAGTTTATTAAAAATTATCTGGAAAATAGGATATTTCATCCTGCAATTATACACATAAGATTAGTTATTTATTAGTCTTTAAACTAATAAAAATACGGTATTAAAAACAAAGATCAATCATAAAAACTGGGCTGTTATTTATTGGTTAGGGCCATTGTTATTTTTTTGAATCTTTATATGATGCGCTTGAAAGGTAAAATGCAGCCAATAGAAATGGATAGAAAAGTGAGAACCTATATCTTACAAAGGTCCCTTCGTTTCCCATTAACAAAGCATACATTGACGACCCAATTAAAAGTATAAAAGTGAGCAAAATAAATTCGTAATTTTTGTAGAGATTTTGTTTCATTCCCAATCGCACATACAGGTAAATTAATAGCCAGCTCTCTAGTGCCTGTAATGGATAAAAAATGTTGCTCCAATTCCAAGGAAGGGGCATGATAAAAAACATTGGAAGATTTAAAATTGCTTTGAATATAGCCTCGCCTACTGATGATAATACTAGAGCCTCTGCTCCAACGCCATATACACTAAAAGCCGCATATGAAAAGGAGCCATCAGGAGCGATAAAATCCTCTGCCGCAAATGCTAGTCTATATAGATTGAGCACTTCCAGAATTTCCTCCTCCCAGATAAAGCCCCCTATCAATAATGCTAAAAAAAAAGCATGAATAAGTAATAATTTTTATGTGCTCTAAATAATAGGCGAGCAATCAAATATAGTAATAAAACAGCAAATACTTGTATCTTTAAGAGAAGCAATGGAGACAAGAACACCACAGCAAAGACATATCTATCCCTCAATAAATTAATAATGAATATTAAGGATAGTAAGATGCAAAGAGTGTCCCTTAATCCCATGGACGAGTAGAGAATTATGCTTGGAATAAGAAAATATAGTAAGACCTCATTCTCATTGCTAAAAAATCTTTTGAGCCATAAAAAAGTTATAAATAGATAAAACTTATTGGCAAATGCTAGTGATGTAACTGTCATGTAATTAGGCAATGGGACCGCCCCAAGCATCTTAGCCGTTAGTGTAACGGTGTTCCCAATACCGAATCTGTCCCCGACGGTATATTCCGCAGAAGTGCCTGAAGCTTTCAGTGACATAGCCTCTGCTGCATATTGAAATTGATCACCAAAAAGCGAAGGAGGAATAATAAAATAATTAATAATGAGTGGCGTAAAGAATATTGCCAGCCAAGCTATGAGAGAATTAGAATTTATATAATTAAGCTTGTAGAGAAACACTACAAAAAATGCAAGCGCACTAAAGTTTGCTAATTCAAATAAATAATATTCTAGAGTACCGCCATAGGAATGAAGTGAAAAATACTCATTTACCATAAATCCTCTTTATTCTTCTGAATAAAAGTAAATAAGATAGAGGCAAAGAGAAAAATAATTGCGGTAGAAAAAAATATTGCTGAGACTTTTGGGGCAATAGGATATTCAGAGGAATGTGGTGGATCAATAATATCAAGAAGATGAGGCAGATCATTTTCTAAATTAGCAATTGTAAAGTACTCAGAGTTAATGGTAGTAGCTAAAGCAGAGGCAATCATAGAATTTTTAGAAACAGCTAGCTGAGAATATGTCGCTGAAATGATCTTATTAGATTTTAAGATTAAGCGCTCTTTAGCATACTGATCTGTTTCAAGAATTACCGCATTCATGAACTCAGTGGCAAAGTCTTTGTTATATGTCTTGGTTGAAATAATAACACTTGTTTCGCCTACACGCTGACGAACCCCAATGGTGCCTTTGATGTAGCCCTGAAGATCATATGCAGAAAAGTAATCATATAGATCATATCCTGAAATAAACGCACCAATCCTATCTGTAATAGTATGTCTTTTAGGAATTTTATTGAAATACTCCTCATTCATATCTCCATTACCAAAAATTTTAGATCCCCATCCCTTGCTCCACATTCTTTGAGCAAGGAAATATGAATTCATGTTAGAGCTAAATTGCTCGGCAGGTCCTGATTTATTATCAGTAAGCCCCCCGAATAATTTTAATTTATCTGCTGCACCACCATTACCCATGGAAGTTGATGTGGAGGTATCAGCCTCCATTAAGGTGGATGAAACCATAAATAACGGGGGTGAATTTTGTACGATAAAGAAACTAAGTAACAATGAGGCACCCAATGCATACAAAGATCTTTTAACGAATACCAATTCACTAAAAAATTCTAGTGATATAGAAATTTTTTCTTTTATATTAAATTCTTTTAGGATACTCATATGTAAATGCTCATTTATTTATTAAACACAGTATAGATCTACTTTCATTTGAAGCAATATCTTAGGTTAAAAATACCAGAGACTCCTATGCAAGATAAAGCCTTTCTTAGCCTCTGTTTATTAATAAGTCTTTTTGAAGTGCCAATTAACAGTATTTTCAAGTCCAACCAGAACTCTGTGTGTAGGTCTATATCCAAGTAATTTATGAGCCTTAGTTATGTCTGCTTGTGAATGCCTTACATCACCATCTCTAAAATCATGATAAACAAGTTTATCATGACGAATTGTATTTTTTTGACTTATAAGATCTCGAAGAATCTTGTAAAGCTCATTTAATGATGTTCTGTCTCCCAGTGCAACATTATAAATATTATTCATAGCCCTTTTATCAGTTGTGGTAGCCGCTAAGATGTTTGCTTGCACTGCATTATCAACAAAGCAAAAGTCTCTACTGGTTTTCCCATCTCCATTTATAAAAATTTCTTCATTCGCAATAATGGCATGAATCCATTTTGGAATCACAGCTGCATAGGTGCTTTTGGGGGTTTGTCTTTTTCCAAAAACATTAAAATACCTCAGGCCAATAGAATTAAACCCATATGCTTTAAGAAAAACATCAGCATAAAGCTCATTCACATACTTAGTTACTGCATATGGACTAAGTGGCTTTCCAATAATATGCTCTTTTTTAGGTAGCTTCGTATGGTCACCATAAGTAGAACTGCTTGCAGCGTATGTAAAACTTTTGACATTCGCATTATTCGCTGCCACAAGCATGTTAAGAAACCCTGTTATGTTACTTTTATTGGTCTTGATTGGATCTTTTATACTTCTAGGAACAGAGCCAATTGCGGCTTGATGCAATACATAGTCAATATTTTGACAAGCAAGTTCACATGATTTTAAATTTGAAATATCACCTTTAATAAATTTAAATTTCGACCATTGTTTTTTTGAGACAAGAGATTGCACTTCTTGAAGATTGAGATCATTGCCTGTAGAAAAATTATCTAGTCCAACAACTTTCTGATTTAATTCCAGGAGAGTCTCCAATAAATTACTTCCGATAAATCCTGCTACCCCAGTGATTAACCAAGTCTGGGGATTGGAAAGAAGAGATTTTTTAATTGATGAGTATGTTGCCATAGAATTACAGCCTCTTATCAACTTGAGTCGCAGAGAATAAATATTTTAAGTCGTAAACTACGTGTTTAGATTTCCCCAGTGCTCTAATTTTTTTGATCCCCATTTTTTTAAATTCCTTGTGAGCAACTGCAATAATGATTGCATCATATTCATTATCTTCAATCTTATCTAAAAGATTAATCCCATACTCTTTTTTTGCCTCAAGCTTATTAACCCAAGGATCATAGACGCTAACCTTACAATTATACTCACGCAATTCTTCGATGATGTCAGTCACTTTTGTATTTCTTATATCGGGGCAATCTTCTTTGAATGAAAGTCCAAGGATTAATATTTTTGATGAGTTAATTTTAATATTTTTTTTAGCAAGCAGTTTTACCAGTTGTGAAGATACAAATGATGCCATGCCGTCATTAAGCCTTCGTCCAGCTAATATAATTTCAGGATTGTACCCAAGACTTTCGGCTTTGTGTGTGAGGTAGTAAGGATCTACTCCTATGCAGTGACCTCCAACTAAACCTGGCCTGAATGGTAAAAAATTCCACTTTGTTTCAGCCGCTCTTAATACTGACTCGGTATCGATCTCCATTAGATTAAAAATCATTGCCAGCTCATTAATAAGTGCAATATTAAGATCTCTTTGAGTATTCTCAATAACTTTTGCGGCTTCTGCAACCTTTATGCTTTCTGCTTTGTGAGTCCCTGCAAGAATAATCTTCTTATAAACTTGATCTATAAAATCTGCAGATCTTTTATTTGATCCAGAGGTTACTTTCTTGATATCAGGCAAGCGATGCATCTTGTCGCCGGGATTGATTCGTTCAGGCGAATAGCCTACATAGAAATCCTTATTTAATGACAGGCCTGAAATATTCTCCAATATGGGTACACAATCTTCTTCGGTAGCACCAGGGTATACGGTTGATTCGTATACCACCACATCTCCTTTTTTTAGCACTGCAGCAATAAGATTTGATGCCTTAATTAAAGGGCCAAGATCAGGTCTTTTATTCTTATTAATGGGCGTGGGAACTGTAACAATATAAAAATTACAATCTTGCAGAGTATTAGCATCTGAGGTAAATATGATGTTGTTAGCTTTTTTTAAGTTTGCAATCTCAACCTCATTAGTAGAATCCACCCCACTGTTCAGATCTAGAATTCTATTAGCATTAATATCAAAGCCAATGACTGGAAATTGAGCGCTAAATTCCATAGCCAAAGGAAGTCCAACATAGCCTAGGCCAATAACTCCAATTTTTGTAGATTTTAATTTCATATTATGCTGACTCAAAAAAAATGATGGCTAGGTTAATAATACTCTTCTATTTGTTCGGTACTTATTTTTAAAATATCCCTATCCTCAAAGTAAGCTTTGTACCAAATAGCTGTTTTCTCAATTGCATCTTCAAGATCCCATTGAGGTGACCAATGCAATTTAAACTGAGCTTTGCTAATGTCCAAGCTCAGAGATTTAGCCTCATGAGGCTGAATGCTTTTATCAAAATCAATAATATTTTCAATGCCCCAAGATGCCAAGAATAATTCTGTAATTTCTTCAACGGTTCTTATATCAGAG
>Ga0209816_1003083_pt1 | contig 11559 bp, 14 predicted proteins | sample CoawatmetaG01DNA_FD_187509 | JGI IMG/M metagenome (GOLD analysis project Ga0209816, IMG submission 187509) | Marine microbial communities from the West Antarctic Peninsula - Coastal water metaG017-DNA (SPAdes) (version 2) | ecosystem: Environmental > Aquatic > Marine > Coastal ... | reverse complement strand
TAGTGAATCTGCATTGCATCTAAGTCAGATGTTTCTGCGCCAACTGAACCAGTAGTCCAAGTCTTCAATTTTCTATCATCAGTTTTCGATGCTCTATATCTAGTGTGTAAGAAAGGTCTTTTAAGATTCTTTCCTAATGACTGGTCATAAACCGTAGATACACCTGCTGGGATAATAACCCCTCTAAGTGGTGCTACTGCGTCACGAGAGTTAATAGAACCTCTTGTACCTTTGTCATTTAGGTATTTAAAATCAGACTTGTAAAAGTCGTAAGAACCTCTTCTGAAACCAGAGAAACCTAAGTTTAAAGCCATATCTTCTTCATTGTCGAATACTCCGTAAGAAGTACCTCCAGATCCGTAAGAATTCATAGAAGCTAACATGTCATCCATCGCTAACGAAGTAGCTCTGTTTACGAACATCATGTTTTCTTCAATAGAACCTTGTGCGTCGAACTCAGCTAAGATAGCGTCAAACTCAGCTAAATCAGTAGCAGCGTTAATACCAGTAACACCAGTAGTAACATTACCTCTTGACTCGATAGCAGCGAATAAACCTTCAGTACCAAATGAAGCTCCAGAATTCCCAATAAATTCATCAATATCAGAATCAGCAGTTCCAGTAGCTGCAGCAGCTCCAGGTATACCTTTAACAGCCTCTAGCATAGTCATCTCTAAGTAATCAGTAAAACGAGCTCTAGTATCACCTTCAGCTTTTAAATACCATAAGTAACCATTTTGTCCGTCTTCACCTGAAATCTCAACCCAACCAATCGCAGAAGCATCAGATCCAGAGATCTCATAGTAATCCTTGATGATAATTGGTTTGTTAGTGAAGGACTTGAATACTGGAGAAACAGTCTTAGGGCTTGTAGCTCCTAAAGAACCTTGACCAGTCTTACCTTTACCCCACTCAGAACCTATAACTAAAAGCGTTGCAGCCAGTGCAGTTCCACCACTAAAAGCAGTTAAATCCTCAATATTATCCGCCTCATAAGGCTTACAAGTAACTTGCTCTTCGTCGATAACAGTAACCATACATTTAACCGTTCCCTCAGCCGTAGCTACGATAACCATATCGTGTAATCTAACACCATGCTCAGCAGCAGCTGAAGCCGTTATCGATTGTCCATCAATGTCTTTTTGAATTGTAAAAACACCAGACGTTTGGTTAACAAGACCTGTATACGCTAAGTGTAGTCTACCTTGCTCAGACCAAATCACTTGATCAGAAGTCATAGACTCTTCAGCTCCTACTTTTTCAAGAAAACCTGCGATAGTTCTGTTTCCGAACACCTCAGCTTCTTTTTCCATAAGATCTGGTAAATATTGTTGCGCCCAACCTTTAGTGTCAGCGCTTGTAAAATCGATGTAATTTGATGAGAGTGCTTGCTTTTGTGGAGCAGCGACACTGTTCAATAAATCACCATGTTGTATTGCCATAATTAATTTGTTTTAAATTGTTATTTTTTCTTTATTTTATATTTGAAAGCGCTAGAATCCTCCCCAAGTACTTTTACAGTCATTCCACCAGAACTAATCTCTCCATTGAAAGATTGCCTAGGGTTTGTATCTATGTTCTTAGCATTAGCAACACTATCTTTCATAGCGTCTGCTTTACCTTGTTCATAGAAATGTTTTGCAATTGCATCTGAGTTCATTGCTGTATATAGAGATTTATGATAACCTGGAGCATCTGTTACTTCACCATCTTTGTTCAAAAACTTTTTGACAAAATTGTTGATATCACTCTGCTTGTTCTTAACCTCGTCTGCATTCTTAACATTAAATCTATACTTCTTATCACCGACATCATATTCAAAACCTTTGAACTTGTCACCAAAAAGAGTGTTTGTTTTACTTAAAAAATCTGATTTTTGTTTTTCTGCTACAGCCTCTGTTTCTGCGTTTTCCGTTTTGTACCTATCAAAGAAGTTAATTGCATCCTGTTGCTCACTCGTAAGCTTTGAACCCATTTTAATATCTTCGTAGTATTTAGACTTTAAGCCGTCTAGGTGGCTTTTAGCGTCAGCAACTTGCTCTTTTAACGCTATTTTTTTCTTTCTTATATCCCTCTCATCATCAGAATCTTCGTCAAATGAGAATTGATCTTCCATTAAGAATCCAATCTCCTCATCATCTAAGTGTGGTTTTGATTCTTTATAATATTCTTTTAGTAATGTTAAGTTATCCATCTCAGAATAATCTTTGTTTAACTTCACGTAGTCATTTAAATCCCCACCAGTATCCTCCATGAAGCTCATTAGCTTCTCGATGTTCTCTGGAAGTGGATTACCAGTTTCCGCAGATTCCTTTATAGCCTCGCTAGCTATTTCAGCCACCTGTTCAACCTCATCAGTAACCTCTTCTAACGCAGGAGCTTCTTGTGTCTCAGCCTCTGGTTGTTCTTTTGGTTCCTCAGTGATCTCTGTTACTGTTTCTTCGGTTTTTTCATCCGCTACAACTTGATCTTCTTCTGTGGCTTTGCTTAGGTCAACCTTAGTAACAGTCTCAGCAGCTTCTTTTAGTTTAGTTAAATCAACTTTAACTACGTTATCCCCATCATCTTCAAACTTCTTTTTTGTGGGCTTCTTTTTGATCTTTTGTTTCTCAACCGTGTTGTCTGCTACGGGTCCTACTTTTTCTTGCTCTTCCATAATATAATATAATAATAGTTAATAATTCTACTTAGGGCCAAATGCTCCTAAGCCAAACTCCCCACTCATAATGTCATTACCTGACGATTCAAAGTTTTTTGGTGGTTTTTTGTTTAGTTTTTGGTCAATCATCTCGCTTTGTTGAGATGCTTGCATTTTAGTTCTTCCGTCTTTACGATCTTCTTTCATGGTATCCTTCATGTCCGTCTCCTCCATGTTCATTTTCTGAAGTTTCATGTTTATATCAAATTCCAGCTGCATTAGTTCTTTTTTAATAGCAGACTCTTCTTGCATTTGCCTGGACTTAAAGTTGGACTTAGCTTCCTCTAATTGCATGGTTAATTGGTGTGCTGCTTGTGCTTTTTGAGTTTCAGCTTCCGCAGCGGCTTTTGATGCTTCTGCTTGTGACTTGCCCTGCGCTTCCGTCATCTCAAGCTCTTGTGCTTGTTTTGCTTCTGCTTTTTTCTTTCTAGTTATTTTAAGCATTTGATTTGCTAGCTTGATGTTTCTAACGTTTCTTAAGTCAATAGCATCTTCCAAATCAATTGCACCTTGAGTTATTGAAGCTTGAATGTTATTTTCTAACAATGCTTTTTCCTCTTCATCTGGTGCTAGTTCTAAAAATATACCAAAATCATATAAATGTAGCTCTGACATCTCTTTCAAGGTTGATACATTGTGAACACCAATAGCTTGTATAAAAGCGTCTCTTGTTGAAGAGTATTCTAATATATCTGATATTCTCAGTGACAACGCCTCGCAAGTTTCTGCTGTAAGATATAGTCCTGATTGTAATATATGTCTTGTCGCTGTGTTGGAATTAGCTGCGGCCATCTTTTGAACACCAACCAATGATTTAGCATCTGGAGTGGAAGCGTCTCTAGCTTCGTTTAAACCAGTAGTATCTCTAATCATTTGTAGGTAATAGTTGTACGTACTTATAAGACTCTGCATTTTAGCACTTGCCCCCGATCCGTTTGATATTTCTTGTATAGGTGTCTTGCCAGGGTTTTGATCCCCATCGGATGTAAAGCTCCTACCAATAACAGACCCTGTTTGAAAGAACATATTTAAAGCTTCTTGTGGGCTGTAATTAGTACCATTACCCAAATCAATTTCAGCTAAACCATCAGCATCTAAATACACACCATCTGGGACCATTCTAGATAGTACCTGTTGTAGTTTAAGATGAGTTAGTTGTATCATATCAGCAAAGCCAGTAATTCTGCTTACAAGTGATTCTATACGTCCCTCATACATTCTTGGCGCTACGATAGAATAGTTCATTTTAACCTTAGTGTAATCACTCTTTGAACGCATCATATTCTTAGCCATCTCCCATTTGAGTAATCTATCAGTACCTAATATAATAGCTCCTTCGTACAAACACTCTATTGATCTCTGTAGTTTTGAAAACTTAGATCCCTCGCTTGAAGGTGGGTTAAACCCATCATCTTTTTTTAATATCTTCTCAGCGCCACTTCCAGTTTCTTTAACCTTGTAAACCTCATTCATGTAAGTTTTGTAGTTAAAGTACATCACACTTACCTTGTTCACGTCATGATCTCCTGACCCACTGCTTCTAGCGCTTGTAAACCTACTGTTGCTTTTTGTTATGTCTTCTAAGTCCTCGTGTACTAGAAATGGAAACTCTTTGGCTAGTTCATTTATTGGTATTTGCTTTATCTCACCAACATAATATATATCTTCAAAGTAAGGTGAGTCAGTGTAAGAGTATACTAAGTTTGCTGGATCAACATACTCTACTTTAGCGCCCTCTGAATAATTGAAGGTTGTTTTTGTTGCCCCAATACCTATTGTTACTAGATCGTAAAAAAATCTTTTCTTTATAAGCTCATATCTACTACCCTCTAATAAAGTGTTTATAGCTGCTTCTTCAGCGAGCTCAACAGCTTGCTTGTAGTCTAACTGCATATGAAGTGTTAACTCCTCTTCTGTATCTGGTAGTTTTTCAGCCGGTGTTTTAGCTAAGTCAACATTTAAAAGCTCTTTAGATGTAGCATCAAATTCTTTTAGCTTCATATCTTTTAATATGTCCTCCATGTACTCAGTTCTCTTGCTTACTCCTGATGGATCTTGTGAATAAGCTTTGATAGTGAATAATCTCTCTGCAATACCGTTAACAACTATATCTACAAACTTAGGTATAATTGGAACAGGCTTCCAATCTAAATTAAGATAGGACAAATCACCGTTGATAGATAACTCATCCTTATATTTTTGAACTGACTGCTCACCTCTAGCGTACAGCCTTAAGTTATGAAAATTATTTACGCCCGTATTATACCTTGCATTACTTTGTCCTCCATCAAACCATTCCTGTTCGATAGCTCTAGCTACTTTTAAGCCGTATTCGTAGCTGATTTTCTCAGCATCACTAACGACTTGACTAGGAAAATAACTGTCTCTCCGTCTTTGCATATTAATTTTTAATTATTTTAGACATACCACCATTGTTTGAATATCTTGAGATATGCATATTTAACGGGGCTTTTTCAATTTTAGCATTTGGCGTATATAGATGTCTATTGTTAGCCATAATAGCTAGACCAGAACTTATAGACGCATCGTGCTTTGTTCTTTTATTTATATCGAACCTAGTCCAATCGTTAAGCAACTCATTAAAATAACAATCCCCATGAGTTCCGTCTTGTTTAATACCTACGTGATCTTGAATGTACATCTCGATCGCAGCGGCATGTGCTTGTTTTATATCTTCACTTGAGTTGGGTATTCCACCAACTTCTTTTTCTGCTACAGATAATTTGTTCCAAACTTTATCAGGTCTGTTCATACTAAACCCCCTGTATCCTCTTCGTCTTAAATAATACAGTAGACGTGGTTTATTGTTCTCTGCTAATATTGGCATCCCATAAAAAACTAAAGCCATTAGAACATCTTCAAAGAACATCTCAGCGGTTGGTGGCCTTGACAAGTATTCTAAAAAGAAACTGTTTGCCGGTGCGTCTTCCATACTGAACTTAGTTAAACCGTGTAAAGCTCCTTTAGATCCAACTCCATCCACTGTTCCCGATATATCATATGAATCACAACCAAAAGAACCCATGTGAGCATTACCTGGATGTTTAACTCCATTCTTAAGTATAACTCTATTTTGTAACTGTTGAGTTGGAACCCAACTAACCTTAAACCTACCTTTTTTATCTGGATAAAAAATTACTTGAGAATCTTTAACGCCATTGACCCACTGAAAATTCCCTTGAGTTAAACCAAGTGTGTTTGTCATTTCCTCGTTATAATCCACTTGTTCGTATATCTTAACTAAATTAAATATACTTCCCTTCGTTTCATCTCTAAACGCGTGCTCTGTTGTTCTTGGAAACTGACGGTAGAATTCGTTTAATCCATCTTGGTCATCTTTTAAACCATCTACTTCATTCTGCCAGTTATCTATTACACCTACATCTATTAATTCACCGTCTGGCGCGAGTCTATCGATATCAGGAGTAGTGAAAACTGGAACTCCGTACTCATCAATAAATCCTTCGTAGTTCCATTCCATTGGGATAAACAAAGAGTATAAACCAGACTTTGTCTGACCGTTTCTATTTCTTTTTGTAACATCTGAAGAGTTGTATAGTTTTTTAAAATTCTCACCACCTTTATCTAAGGCATTTGAGGTTGATCCCATCATACACTTACCTATAATTCTACTACCTAATCTTAAACAAGTTTTTGTAACTCTCCAGTTATTTAATATATTATCTGGTCTCTCCCACTTACCACTTTCATCATGTACTAGTAAAGCTAGTTTTTCACCATCATAACTGTTGTCTCCAGTGTTCTTCCAGTCAATCGTTGTATCTAATCCCTGTATGTCTTCGAGCTTCTCATTCGCCGTGATCTTCTTCCTAGTAAACTTGCTAGCGGGTACGCGATAAGCAAGCTCGGATTTTGGGCGATCCATACCATCTTGTATAGGTTTAAAAAAGAACGGGTAGTTAATTGATATAGGTACAACTTTGTCGGTAAACATTTTTTTAGCATCAGCTCCTGATTTAGATAGTATTCCATATCTACTATCACTTGCAAGAGTAGCTAAATTAACGGCTTCTGCAGAAGACATGAAAGAAAATCCAGATCTTCTGTTCTTAAGGTAGCACATTCCATAGCATCTTTTATCTGCTTTGCAAGCCTCCCAAAATATAAAGAATAGCCTATTTGCCTCTCTAAAATCCGCAGCCCCAACATCTATCTTACTCCATTGCAAGTACATGTAGTGAGTACCTGTTATCCAGGTTTGTTTGCCATTGTTTGTAAACCAAAACCCCTCTTCTCTTCTTCTAAACTCCTCATCTATATAATCATGCCATTGATCCTTTTGATCCTCTGGATATTCCCTCCAATCAAATATGTTCTTTAAGCGCTCTAATTCCTTTGGCTGCTCAAACTTAACCCACTTATTTTTCGGGTCCTTATACACTTCCTTAGGTACCTTAGGTAAGGCTATAACTAGGTTTTGTATCTCTATGATTTCTCCTATCTGGCCATCGTGAGAAAGAACTATAATATCATGATCTTTATCGTAACCATACTTCCACTTCTTACCCTTGTTCATTCTGGATATAGTGGTGTTATTTATCGGTTCAACCGTGCTAACTAAACTTTGCTCGTACATTATTTAGATCTACCTTCTGCGAATCCTTTAAAAGCTTTTTCCTCTGCCTTTTCAGGTGCTTTACCCTCAAGCAAGTCTTCTTCTTCCTGGATTCTGTTAAGTATCTCAAATGCGTCAAATATAGCTAGTTTTTTAGTTGCCGCTGCATTCTTTAGTTTATCCGCTGTTAAATCATCGTCTGAATCTACGATGGCTTCTTTAGCTACCTTTATCAGCTCCTCCACTGCTTTGTGCCCAGCTTGGATTATACTCCTCTTCGTTTCCTTGATGTTCATATTTGATTGTAATAAAATTAGATAAAACTCGATATAGTCTCTCGCCATCAACGATAAACTCGTATTCACTACTTGGTCTGAAACCAACTAGATCGTTTACTTCAACTGTACCATCAGAATATTTGACGATACCTTGTAAAGGTTTTTCAGACTCAACGTTAAATTGATCCGTAGCTTTCAAGGGCATTACAAAGCAATATCCTTTAGGGCAAGTCCACTTACCATCTCTTTTGTATAAAAAGATCTGATCCTTGGTTATGAAGTAGGTTGTTTCGTTAAAGTAGCTCCTGCTATTTTTTTCAACACCATTCATATCATGCCACCTTCTGAACACGTTGTGATGTATTAAAACAGTGTCACCAGCTATTATCTCTTCGTGACCAACAATTGGAGTAGATACTACTACAGCTTCTCTATTTACATACTGATGATTATAAATTTCAGTATTTAAGATTAACTCTCCACCATCTAACTTTTCAGTGTTATTGTATCTCTCTCCTTTTGGTGTTACAACAAAGTCGTAAACACTCTTCATTAGTATTGTAGGTTATATTCTACGGACACAGCCATGTTTTTATTAAAATCTTTCCAAGGCAAAACATCTTTACCTTTTTTGATGTAAATAGAAAACTTGTCTTTCTCCTCTATGATATCACATATAATATGACCACCATACACTTCTTGCCCCACGGCATAGTGCATAGCGTCATTCTTATAGTCTTTACCTACAGATATTTTACGAATCAGCTTTGACATCTTCCCCGTAGTTTATCTTGCCATCAGCAATGTTAATATCATTTGTACCATACTCTTTTTTCAAAGCTTCTTGAAGTATGTTCATCTCATCGTTAACTCCAGCTAACTTATGAAGAGCTGTGTGTTTCTGTGATTCTAATTGTCCAACTTGACTGTGTAGTTGGTTTATGCTTGCTACTACTTCTTGAATCTTTCTTAACTCTTTCTCATTTACTTTTTCAGGTTTAATGCCCTTGAGTTCTTTAATTTTTTTACTTGTGTTTTTTGCCATTTTATTTAATTTAATTAATTATATTTTAACATACGCCTCCTAGTTGGGTTATAACAGATATTACAGGTCCATTAGGGTTAGCTTTATACACGCCTATAGTATAAAAGGTAGTGCCAGGAGCGTGAGGAGGAGCACTTAGTGCTATTTTATATCTACAACCAGTACCAGTGCAAGAGTGTGATACATTACTGCCATTTAAGGTGGTTACTTGCGAGCCCAATGACAATCCACCATAAATATAGAGTGGTGTGTTAACGAGAAAAACTGCTTCACCGCAAGCACCCGCTCCAACTGGGCGAGTAGAAGGACTACCAGCCCATACTTCAAGTGGCGGTTCAACACCGCTAAATCGAGTTGCTTTATTTTTACCCCTCTCACCCGCTATTCCTATGTTATTACCTAAAGCCATCTAGCAGGAAGTAACAGCCGTTACAATTGTTTTCCCTGGCACTTGCCCGTTTGTAAGGGTAACAAAAAATAAACCGAGTTTAAATTTGTTTCCATGAGCAAAGAATGAATTTGGGAATTGGGAATAATTAGGGGAATCATTTAGAGATACTTCAAAACCTGCTTGAGGTGGTCCGGGGGTGCCAACTATTGTAGCTACATTCATTTGTCCGTTATAAGTACAAGGGTTTTTACTCGTGCCACTGGGCTGGATAAGTATAAGACTACGTGACGCTGTTCTAGCTGCCCTGTATGAGTCTAACATTACGGTTTTGTTCTTACCGTTAGATCTACCGTTACCGTGGCCCGAGCCTAAACTCATTAGTATCCGAAGTAAGCTATTATACCACCGGTAGCTTGAGCAGCTAATAAAGACACAATTTTCCATCTACCATATATAGTCATGCCAGCTGGAAACACTATGGCGCTATCAACAACCTCACCATTACCACCAGTGTTACCGTTTGTTATACCAAAGTATGTATTATTAGTCTCGGTAGTACCGTACACTACTTTGTTAGACGTGTCAGCTAAAAGCTTATCAAACTTAGTGTCATCAAGACAAGTTATAGCTACTATAACCATACCATTCGGTGGTATTAAGTCTTCCGTATTATCATTGTGCATGTGAGCACTACCTAATTGTCCAAAGTTATAAGCGGTGCCTGTTGAATTTAATCCCATAATTTTATTTTTTTACTTTTTCTAATGATCTACCGCCAAAATAAGCACCGATCACCGTTATTAATACTAATTGTAATAAGTCTGTCCATTTGTCTTCAACTACAAATTTAATTGTACCAGCATCAATGAATATCATCAAAACTGTAGACACTACCAGAAAGACTAATACTAATGGTCTTATATTTTTACTAAGCCATGAATCAGAAGCCATATCCATTTTCCAACGCTCAGTTACTTGTTTTTGCATTTCTGCCTCGTAACTAGCTACAAGTTCTTTAATCTTTAGTTCAGCTGCTAGCTTTTCATCTTTAGATGTGTGTAGGTTATCTATAACTCCACCTACGCTTTCCACAAGCTTAGCCGCTCCACCGGATAATAATTTAGTTAGAATACTCATTACTAAAAGTTATGTTTATATTTACCAGTTTTCATATTTGGAGCGCCCTTCTTTTTGATTTTTGCTTTAGTTTTTCTGTGAGCATCTGCATCGGAGAAAAGTGGTGGAGTTGTAACCGGAGTTGTATTTATACGTTCCGTCTCTTTATCACTTTCTTTTTCATACTCCTCGTCTGTTTGGTTATACTCTTTCTTCTTGAGATCAGTTGCAACAATTGAAGGTGTTTTGGTTAAATAGTCTGTAGACTTAACCTCTGATTCATTTTGCTCTTTCAAAAACTTATCGTCTTTTTTATTATTTTTGTCATTCTTCTTCTTATCGGTTCCCTCACCGAACGACATTGGTTTTTGCTTGTATGGCATAGTTGTTTATTTATTTATTAAGCTTTACTAAAGTATATGTATTCAGCATACATTAACGTGGAAGTTGTAGATTCTACCTCCACACCTTCACCTGCTGCCATTGGTACAAAAAGGAATTCGCCAGGAGCTAGCGTAGCTATAGTAGCTGAACCACTCGCGTCCGAAACTTTAATAGCGTGAGCTATATTAATTGTGTCTTGCCCATTTTCCTTTACACCAGGGTTTTTAACGAAAAAATACGTTATCGGTGATCCAGCCGCTGCTGTAAGTATGGTTCCAGTCGCTGGCGCTAATTTCCTAGATAAATCTGTATAAGGAGCTGCAATGTCTTTAGTAAAGGTTGTACTTATGTTTATTGGTTGGTGCGCAAACGCTGTCGAACTTGATAGCGTTAGTGTTGCTGTTATATCTGCCATGTTGTTTTATTTATGATTATGTTATTAAACTGGGTTTTGGAATACTCTTATCTCAAGAATTGGGTTGCCTGTAACTGCATCGGCAATCAAGTCAATGTCTGATTCCCAAGGAAAGAAACACCACTCACCACCTCCAGCGCCACCTGCTAGTGATATTTGAGTTGCTGTTGCAAGTATGTTCGCTGCAACGCCGTCCTTGGTACCTATAGTTATAATCTCACCTACTGTTTCAGAGGTGTTATATAGTAGTACATACGATTTTTTATATGATGCAGCTGCTAGAAGTGTATTTGTTGCTGCCAAGTTTGTTGCTCCTGAAGCAATTGCCATTCTTTTAGTTTCCACTGGTCCCATTACCTCAAGAGCATCTACTAGTGTTAAATTTAGCGATTCACTGGACGTAAGATTTGATGATGATAGCGTTAGTGTTGCGTTTAATTCTGCCATTTTTTTATTTAGTTTAGTTTTTTATTTGTTTCCGTTATTTGCCTCTAGCTCCCACGGAAATTCCATGCTGCCGGCTTTTATCCATTTATCTTCGTAGTTGATCATATCAATCCCCTCTATATCTTTTCTTTCGTATTTCCTACCGTTATACTCCACGTGAAAATCCTCATACTTTAGCTTACCAATTT
>Ga0209816_1003081_pt1 | contig 11563 bp, 10 predicted proteins | sample CoawatmetaG01DNA_FD_187509 | JGI IMG/M metagenome (GOLD analysis project Ga0209816, IMG submission 187509) | Marine microbial communities from the West Antarctic Peninsula - Coastal water metaG017-DNA (SPAdes) (version 2) | ecosystem: Environmental > Aquatic > Marine > Coastal ... | reverse complement strand
CTTCTAATTCACCAACATATTTTCCCACTGATGAAACAAATGTTGAATCAATACATTCGTTGAGGTATTTCTTTTCATTGCCAACAAATCTTGGTTCATGCAGAGGAATAAAATCTTTGGTGCTGTAGGTATCTTGGATAAATTCAATAATATTATTAAACATTACATTTTTCCATCAAGATATTTACCACTGTCATGGTAATTGAATCCTGGAATTATCTTAAAAAATTCATTCACAATTAATTTTTTATCCCAATTCTTTTTTAGCTTAATTTGATTAATTGCATCTTCAAAATTGTTTAACTGTCTTTCATCATAATCTAACTCATTTTTTATCACACCTAAACTTATAAACCTATCCATATCAAGCAATTCTTTGTCAGTATAAAACTCCTCGAAGTCCTTTTCACCAGTTGTATCGCTTTTAGTAAATAAACAAGGCCACTTTCCTTGCTCAGGCAAAGTCTTGATAAGATGTCTTGCTTCTTCTTCTGAATTACATAAATAAGCATCATATCCAATGTATTTAAGATATTTAATAGCTATATCTGAGAAAGATATAAGATGTAATGATTCGCTTAATTTTGGAAAAAATATATCTCTGTTATTTCCAAATATACAACTCATCAAGCAAAGCTCACCACTCTCTTTAGGAGTTACAAAATAACGCTTAATATCGCTTGGTGCGGCAATTGGCTGTCTTTTATTAATTCGCTGGTTGAAGCCATGCAACAATGATCCATCGCTAAAAGCCACATTTGCAAATCTTGCAGTTGATATATTAATATCTTTTGATCTGCGCATTAAAAACATCTCCATAATTTTTTTGCTAGCGCCCATCATATTCACTGGATTAGCTGCCTTATCAGTACTGACACAAAAATATTTTTTTGTAGAATTTTGAATTGATTGTTCAATTGTTTTATTTGTATTAAAAATATTGACGTCGATCATTCTCATTAATGTATAAGGGTCTTCTTCACTCCGCACATGCTTTAATGCAGATAGATTCAATACATAATCATATTGACCATCTGATTGAATAAAAGCATCATATTCTGCTGAGCTAATATCTAATGCAAAAGTATTAAAATCACCATCAATATAACCAAATGAACTTCTTATATCTCTTACTAATTCAGTCAAATTATTTTCATTAATATCAACTACATGTAGTTTTTTAGGATTTCGTCTAAAGATTTCCTTAACCACAGCTTGCCCAATTGATCCGGCTCCTCCAATAACAAGAAAAGAAGAAAAAGAAACTATATTTTCAAGCTCAACATCACACTTATTAATGTCTTCTTCAAAAAGCTCTTTTTTACGCCCAATTAAGCTTAATATATTGGTTTCATTCAACATTATATTTAATCCTTAAGCATGATTTGCCATTTTTTTAAACATTTCATTAGTTTCTATTAATTCATCAAAAGTCCCTTGATCTGCAACTTTTCCATTATCGATAACATATATTTGATCACATTTTTGTATCGTTTTGAGGCGATGAGCGATCATGATAATAGTTTTTTGTCCGCTGAATTGATCAATAGCTTGCATGATCATTTTTTCAGTAATACCATCGAGGGAGCTTGTTGCTTCATCGAATATTAATACTTTTGCTTCATGATACAAAGCTCTAGCAATACCTATTCGTTGGCGTTGACCACCAGATAGTTGAACACCTCGTTCTCCAACTTTAGTATGGATTCCGTATTTAAGACCCAGCACGAATTCGTCAAGGTTAGCTAACTTAAGCGCTTTATTTACTTGCTTTAAATCAATCTTGTTGTGCGAGATACCAAATGCAACATTTTCAGCTATAGTGCCCTCTGAAAGAAAGATAGCTTGAGCTACAAAGCCGATAGTATTTTGCCATGAGCGACGATTTTGATCATCTATTATAATGCCATCAACTTTTAGATACCCTTCTTGTAATTTTATTAAACCTATTAATATGTCGACAAGAGTTGATTTTCCAGAGCCAGAAGCACCGACTATACCAACTACTTTATTGACTGGTATTTGCATGTTCAATTTATTTAAAACCGGTTTGTCTTTACCTTGATAGGTAAAACTAATATTTTCTAGCAATATTTGTGTTTTAGGGTTTAAATAAATTTGCTCTGATTTTAATATAACTTGCTTGCTTATACTTGAATCAATTAAATCTTGTTGAATTGATTCAAAGCCAGCAACATTACCTTTTATATTTGCTAAGCTATTATATATTTGTTGAAATGCTGGCAACAATTTCATTCCTGCAATTGCGTATAAGGAAAGTATTGGAAGAATAATGCTGATATCACCTCTGTAGCTGGCAAACAAATAAAGTATAAGGGCTATCATTGAACCAAAAGCAATTAACTCCATAAAAAAACGAGGTATGTGAGCTAATGCAGCATTGACACCTGATTTATATGCAAGTTTTTGACCTGTTTTGTTAAAACGACTTATAAAATCGTCATATCTACCTAAAAGTAAAACATCTTTAATACCACCAAAACCTTCATTTATTAGACGAAAACGTTCTTCGTACATATCTGATATTGTTCTACCATTTCTTAAAAGAGTATTGCTTACAATATTAAATACAACGAAGTATGCTATGGTGAAAATAATGATCCCAATTAATGCAACTTTTGGATCAAAAAGAAAGATACTGATACTCATAAACATAACAAGTACAAAATTTCCATTCATGTGAGCTAGAGGCAGCAATATACCACTTGTTACTCTTGAACATTCGGTTGCAATTTGTTTTGTTAAATACGAACTGCTAACAGATGCATGAAATAACCAATTCTGGTTTAAGTAATGTGTATATAATCTATCAGCTAATTCCACACCAAGCTTGTTGGCGAACAACGATAACCTCCATGTGGTATACGTAGAGATTACTGTCCCAATAAATAACATGATAAGCACACCAATACCAAGAACAAATACAAAGCTCGATTCTGAAGTCAGTCCACTTACTCTATAAATTTGAGCAAAAATTGTATCTTCTTGGAGTTGACTCATGTCTGCAACCAAGGTCATGAAGGGAACAATAGATGCAACACCAACTATCTGCAATACTGTCATTATTATGATCAAAAATTGAAGGACATAGAATTGCCTTCGTTGACTAGGGGTAAGTAATATAAAGATATCTTTTATAATTTTAAACATAGTTGAACTTATTTTTTTCTCTGTTAAATTCAAGATTATTCTTGTTTAAACATAAAACAGTACTTTTTATATTTATATCAGAAATATTCTACTCCTATAGTTAGATAAACTTTGATCAAATTTGCCAATCAAATAACCATTATTTTATTCAGCATAAATCTAATATGCTATTTAACTCTTTTTAAATATCCATCGGGTGCAACTGAAACTAAAATTTTATTATCTATATTTTTATCAATAACAAAATTATCAGATTCTTCTAAGAACTCCCATACAGCTGTCTTTGGATTATCACCTTTATCCCATGGCCTATCATAGAACCCCTTAGGCATATCCTCTATTAAAGTATCGAATACTACACAATAACTTCCAACACTTGTAAGTTCAGCATAAGCTTTAAGTTCCTCTAGGACATGCTCATGGGAGTGCATGCTATCCAAGAAAACCATTATTTTTTTTCCTTTTTTTGCAAACTCATGTACTCTATCTATCATATTCTTGTCTATGCTTGAGCCCTCATACATAGTGATTTTTTTACTCATTGGGTGAGCTTCAATAGCTTTTTTATTGTGGGCACGTATATCTATATCTATACCAAGAACTTTTCCGCTTTCTATTTCACCGCAAGACTCGAGAAGTGAAAGGATGGAAGCGCTAAAAATCAGCGAACCACCATGCGCAATTCCAGTTTCTATAATCATATCCGGCTTTACTTCCCAGATTATTTCTTGCATAGCAACCATATCCTGAGGATATTGAATAATTGGACGGCCTAGCCATGAAAAGTTATATGAATAGTTAAGATCAGCAGATTTTGTTAAGAATGCATCCGCAGCATCTTGTAACTCTTTATTTTTACTATTTGAGCTTACCAATTCAGCTCTTTCTTTCTCAAAATTTTCTAATTCACCCATTTTATATCCTCAGATAGTATTTATTGTTGGCGATATTATACTACCCTTATCTTGCATCATGGAATGCAATGCTCTTAAAAAATTATATTAAGATGTTTTAAAAACAATCTTAATTTATGAGGTTAGCATCCTTTCATTGCTAATTTGTTAGTGGCTTATTACCAAAGATTTTATAATAGATCACTGAGAATCATTTGAAGTTTTGCATTGTTTCCCCAGAAAGCCATTGGCTCATAAGTTGAGTAAGGAAAATAGCCTAAATTTAGCTTCATTTTATATTCTTTTTTACTTAAATAATTTTCTACAAAAATTTTAATTGGAACAGGTTCGCCACTGCAACAATTAATAATTTGGTTATATATCTTATTTTGTAGAGCTATTTTTGAAAGATTTGAGGCCACTTCTGTAATATGCAGGTAATCTCTTAATTGCTCTCCACCTGACATATTAAATTCTGATTCGCCATCTCTTATCGCTTTATCTAAAATAGCTATTAAGGAGTTTTTACCCTGCCCTTCTCCATACATATAAAAAAGTCTAACCCATTTATAGTTGAAGCCATATTTTTTTTCTAGCTCTTCAGTAAATTTTCTTAAGCTATCTTTTGCCTTGGCATATGAGTTTGATGGATTAGCTATCAAGTCTTCATTTAAACATCCATTCACTAGGCCATATTCAAAACATGTTCCTGTTATGGTTATATCTTTTAAGCCATTAGAAGCAAGATTTTTTATAAATGAGTAATTGTGAAATAAATTCTTTTCTATGTGAATCAAATCATTATAATTTGGAAGTCCATCCCATGCTAAATGAATAACCTTATCAGGCTTATCAAAATAATCAAAAAGATTTAAATCTTCGCTACTATTTATATCATAAGGTATGTGTTTTACTTTTGAGAACCAATCAAATCTTGATGCTTTTTTGTTACATCTTGAGGTAGAAATAATTTCTATATTCTTATCTTTCAATAACTCATTTACAAGATTATTTCCAATAAAACCAGTTGCGCCAGTAACAAGTACTCTCAAACTATAACCTTCAAGTTATAGACGGCATAAAAAAAAATTCCACTACATCGGTTTTTTGAAGCATTAGGTGCAGGTCTAATTTCTAAATCAGTTATTGATAATTTAGTAAAAAAAATGCTACTTCTTACCACACTTTAATCTCAGGGGTAAATGTAACTAGTTTAGAACCTTCGTCAATTTTTTCTTTTAAAAGACTAGATATCTCATCTGCTATATTCCATGGAAAGATTATAATATAGTCTGGATTATCGGCCTCAAGGATAGATGGATGCTTAATTGGTATATGACTTCCAGGCATATATTTATTTTGTTTGAATTCAGCACCATCACAAACATATTCAATTAAATCGTTTTTTACTCCTGCATAATTTAGAAGAGTGTTTCCTTTTGCGGCTGCACCATATCCAATAACTTTTTTATTTGCTTTTTTTGCCTCTAATAAAAACTCTAAAAAGGAAATTTTTATTTTTTCACATGATTGTTGAAAATTTTTGTAAGAATCGATTTTTTGCAATCCAGCTTTCGTCTCTTTATTTAATTGATCGTAAACAGAATTATCTGACTTTATCAAAGATTCTTGATGACAACCATAAACTCTAAGACTTCCCCCATGTGTAGTCAGATTTTCAATTTTCCAGACTCTAAGACCGTGAGTTTTAAAGATATTTTGAACGCTTGTTAACGATAAATATGAAAAATGTTCATGATATATGGTGTCAAATTGATTTTGATTGATCAGGGATAATAAACTTGGAAATTCAAGAGTAACCGTTCCATTATCATTAAGAAGAGTTTTTATACCTTTTGTAAAATCATTAATATCTGGAACATGAGCATAGACATTATTTCCAATAATAAGATCTGCTTTCTGGTGAGATTTTTTAACACTTTCAGCAGTCTCGTATCCAAAAAACTTTATCAAAGTTTCAACTCCAATTTTTTGTGCAATCTTCGCAGTACCTTCTGTTGGCTCTATTCCTAAACAAGGCACTTTATAGTCTTTAAAATTATTTAGTAGATAGCCATCATTTGATGCGAGCTCAACCACAAAACTTGATGAGTTAAGATTCAATGTATTTACTATATGTTTTACGTATTTTTTACTGTGTTCAAGCCATGATAAAGATGTGCTGGATAGGTATGCATAATCTTCTTTAAAAAGCTCAGAACCTGAAGAAAAATCTTTAGTTTGTACTAACCAACAGTTACTACACACAAAAATCTGTAAAGGATAATAAAGCTCAGGCGCATCTATTTGTATTTCAGTTAAATACTCATTAGAAGGAGGTGAATTACCTAAATCAACAAATTTGAATTTAGTTTCATGGTTGCAGTGTCTGCAACATATACTTTTTTTATGTAAAATTTTCATAATGCTTTGATTTTTATAAGCTCTTTTAATAATGGTAATTCTTTATCTCTTTTTGACAAACCGATTACTGGTAAAGGCCATTGAACTTGAATATCAGGATCTACTGGACTTATACCACCTTCATTCTTTTTATTATATTCCTCTGAGTGTGTATAAACAATTTGGGAATCTTCTTCTATAACTTGAAAACCGTGAGCAAATCCTGGAGGAATCATTAATGATAACCTATTAACTTTATCTAGTTGAATAGAAAAGTACTTGAGATATGTTTTTGATTGTTTTCGCAAATCAACCGCAACATCAAAGATAGCTCCTTTTATGCAAGTAACTAACCTATATTCAGCATTTTTTGAAAATTGCATATGCATACCTCTAACAGTTCCTTTTTTTAATGTTTGGCTAAAATTTATTTGCTTAACTTGATCGGTCCAGCCAAATTTTTTCATATCATCAAATTTAAAAATGTTAAAAAACTCTCCTCTAGAATCAGAATGTATGTCCCTAGAAATAATCTTGAGATCTTTGAAATTTTCACATTTTTTGGATTTTAACATTTTACTTAATATAAGACTTAGGGGGAATTTTTTATTTTGATATTGGACTTTGGTTTGCTGTCCAAGGTAGTTTTTTTATTATCGCATCATCTACATAGTCTTCTAAGTCATCTTTTGTTAAAACCTTTTGATCTTCATAGAATGCTTTGTACCAGTTTACAGTTTTCTTAAAAGTAGTATGACTATCCCATACATCTTTCCATTTTAATATCATGTGAGCCTTTGAACAATCAAGTCTTAGCAGATTTGCTTCGTGTGGATGATTTAAATCTTTATTGATTTCATAGTCTATTTTATCCCAATGATTTTTTATATTCTTAACTACCTCTTCTACAGTTATGCTGCCCTCATTAGAGGGACCAAAATTCCAAGCCTCACCATACTCAACACTCTCTTCAAGGAGTTTTTGACCGATTTGAAGATATCCACTAAGCGGTTCGAGCACATGCTGCCAAGGTCTAGTAGATTTTGGATTTCTAATACTTACTTTTCTGCCTTGAGAAACAGAAATCATTATGTCCGATATGAGCCTATCTTTTGCCCAGTCACCTCCACCTATAACGTTTCCAGCTCTGCAAGATGCTATAAGTGAATTATGAGATACTTTATAATCTTTAGTGTTGAAATAAGAGTTCCTATAGGAATTAGTTAATAAATCTGCGCATCCTTTTGATGAGCTATATGGATCATATCCTCCTAATGGGTCACTTTCCCTGTATCCCCATAGACATTCTTTATTTTCGTATGCTTTGTCGCTTGTAACACTTACTATAGCTTTTACATCATATTTTCTGCAGGCCTCAAATACTTTTAGAGTGCCTATCACATTTGTTTCATATGTATCTACTGGATTGTCATATGAAAGTCTTACAAGCGGTTGAGCTGCAAGATGAAAAACTATATCAGGTCTAAATTCTTCAAAAGTTTTATTTAGTTTTTCTAGATCTTTAATATCGCCTGTTATAGACGCCATATCAAATTTTAATAACCCTATATGATTTGGGTTAGTAGGTGCATCTAATGAATACCCTATTACCTTTGCACCCATTTGAGTTAGCCAGAAAACAAGCCAAGAGCCTTTGAATCCCGAATGCCCTGTGACTAATACCGTTTTATTTTTATAGATGCCACTGAACAAATTTTGCATTACCAAGTCTTCCAAGGAGCTTTATCTTGTTCCCAAAGCTCATTCAATCCTGTTTTATCGCGCAATGTATCCATGCACTGCCAGAAACCGTGATGTTTAAATGCGCTTAATTCACCTCTTTTGGCAAGAGTTTCAAGAGGATATTGCTCAAATACAGTAGAGTCTGATTCTATCAAATCTAAAACCTCCGGCTGGCAGACCATAAATCCACCATTTATCCAGTTCCCATCACCTGCAGGTTTTTCAATAAAGTCATTTACTGCATCTGATTTTATATCCAAGGCACCAAATCTTCCAGCAGGCTGAATTGCTGTCATAGTTGCTAAAGTTTTCTTTGTTTTATGAAATTCAACTAGCTTTTTTATATTAATATCACAAACACCATCCCCATAAGTAAGCATAAAAGGCTCATTTCCAATAAATTCTTTAGCACGCTTTACTCGGCCACCCGTCATACTATTTAAACCTGTATCAAGAAGTGTCACTTTCCATGGCTCACTTGAATTATTATGAACTTCCATTTTTCCATTTGACATATCAAATGTTACGTCGCTTTGGTGTAAATAGTAATTAGCAAAATACTCCTTAATGAAGTAGCCCTTATAGCCTAAAAGTATTACAAAATCATTAAAACCATAATTAGAATACATTTTCATTATGTGCCAAAGGATAGGATGCCCTCCTATCTCTATCAATGGCTTTGGTTTTATATCTGTCTCTTCACTAAGCCTAGTCCCATAACCTCCAGCTAACAATAATACTTTCATTTATACCTCTTCTTCAATCAATAATTAGTTTTTTAAAAAACACAAAATTCTAATGAATCATAAACTAATTTTTTTAATATAATCAAATTGTTTTTTATAGATTCCATTTTGCAATGACAACATTTTTGATTGATTTTTAATTAATTTTTGTTTGTAAAACCTTCCGAACAACAAACGAATAATGATTTTAGCAATCCTACTATTATGCAGGTAATTTAAAATTAATGATGTTTTCGAATAGCCGGCATAATTAAAATCTTCTATATCTTCCTCAATTTTTTGATTGCATGACTCAGTGTAAGCAATAAAATTTATTATTATTTTTAATAACGAACGATTTAGATCTGGCTTTTTATTTAATAATCTTTTTATATAAAATATGGTCCTATCTCTAATATCCTGAGAAACACTTTTATCATAAAATATTTCTACATATCGTGAAATTTGTACACCCTGATGAGCTATGTCAACTGCTTTAATCGATGCGCTAGCTGATTCAGAATGTACAGTAAAAAATGCACCAACCTTAGATAAATATGCATATTTATATCTAGAAGCAGCACGAAACAAAAATCTCATATCACTTGCGATATCATATTCATTCTCCATTTCCTCATATATCTTTGCTACATCTTTTCTGAATACCATGCTTGTCCAAGTTGCTGGGATATTTCCAGAATGAAGTTCATCAAACCCACTCATTCCATTAAAAAAACTTAATCTATCTGTTGCCTCTCTATCTCCAATAAGATTTGAGCACTCGTCTATTCTTAATGTATTTAATATAACGAACATTACTTCAGGATGATTATCTAATACATCAATGGCATTTTTATAGAAATCCATGGATAGCAAATCATCATCACTTAAGATAGAAAAATATGGAGTATCTACAGAATTAAATGCATATCTAAAATTCGCAAGTGCGCCAATATTATTTGAATGACAGTGATATTTTATTCTTCCATCATTTTCATTTAAACTGCTTACAACATCTTTGGTATCGTCTCTAGAGTCATTATCAAAGATAGAAAGTTGTAGATTTTTATAACTCTGACCTAGAACACTCATGATAGATCTTCTGAGATATTTAGGGCGTCTATAGGTTGGTATTAATGCGGTTATTTTAGCATTCATAAAATATTTTTAATTATTAGAATTTTTAAGTTAAATTTTTTAGTCAGACAATAAAGACATGAAACTATTGCTCTTTTGTAACAATAAAATTGTGCTTAACGATAACAAGTAAAAGTCCCAACGTAAATCCTAAGATAGCACCTAAAATAGAAATTGATCGGCGATTAGGCTCTTCTGGTTCTTCACTAATCATAGGAGGATCTAAATAGGAGAAAACATAGAATTCATTTGCCTCTATGAGTGAAAGTTGTTGTATTTTTTGTTGAAGAAGTTGGGCAATAACTTGCTTGATTTCAGTATAATTTGTCTGTGCCATCTGAATATTTAAGAAATTCATAGCTAGCTGCGCCTCTCGTCTGTCTTTTTTTCTAAAAGAAACATTGAGCTCATTAACGATCAGGTCTATCCATATCTGCGCTATATGGGGTGACTGGTGTTTTATAGAAATGGTAAAAATACCTGTGCTATCGTTTTTAGAAAAATTTATTTTGTCCATAAAGGCTATATAACTTTTTTGAGGACTAGGAATGTTAATCCAGGTTTGTGTCTCCATATTAAAAAGATTATTGTCATAAATTATGGTGTTGCTCATAGCATCCCAAGAGCTGACTGCCATGAGATCAGGAAGAAAAATGTTTGGTAAAATACTCTCTTTAAAAAAACTAAGAGTATATATTTTTTGTGCAGCTATTTCTGATTTTCCTCCAGATCCTGATGATAGGTTAATGCCTGCAAGATTGGCTAAACTTCCAATACTGCTACTAGAATTACTCCCGCCAGTTTCCACACCAACTGGACTTAAGAGGGCTTTAGATTGATATATATTAGGTAATGAAAGGCTATAAAAAATTGCTGCTATTGAGAAAAAAGTAGTTATAGCAATAATAAATAATTTTCCATTCCAAACAATCTGAAGTAGCTGTCTAATATCTATCTCATCATCTTGGAGATTGTTGTTATTTAAAATTTGATTATTGCTCATGGGAGTAATTATATAGTTTTTTGTATTCTAGTTGTTTTTTTTGTAAAAATCTTTTTGTTAAAGCCTTTTTAATTCGTTAATTTTATATGTTGCTACAATCCAAACCTTCATAATCACCTAGATTAAAATATGGTACCCGAGGCCGGACTTGAACCGGCACGATATTTCTATCGAGGGATTTTAAGTCCCTTGTGTCTACCAATTCCACCACTCGGGCATATTTATTGGTACCAATCCAAACATTATAATACTTTTAAGAATTTAAATGTCTTTAAATGTCTTTAAGTAATGGAGGCTGAAGCCGGAATCGAACCGGCGTTAACGGCTTTGCAGGCCGCTGCATAACCACTCTGCCATCCAGCCAGATTAAACATTGTGTATTGTATACATCTATAAACGAAAGTAAAAAGGTATATGTGTAAAAACATTAATATATTACTTAGATTTATTATTTGAAAAAGAATTTAGGGTATAAATAAAGCCGGTAT
>Ga0209816_1003072_pt1 | contig 11589 bp, 10 predicted proteins | sample CoawatmetaG01DNA_FD_187509 | JGI IMG/M metagenome (GOLD analysis project Ga0209816, IMG submission 187509) | Marine microbial communities from the West Antarctic Peninsula - Coastal water metaG017-DNA (SPAdes) (version 2) | ecosystem: Environmental > Aquatic > Marine > Coastal ... | reverse complement strand
TTAGCAAACGATGGAATATCTCCTTCTGGAGTGGCAGCAATAGCCGCAGGAGGACATGAACTAATAACAACCAAAGTAGCACAAGAGCAACTGGTGAATTACATCAACGAGCACAACGTTGAAGTGATTTTAGTGCGTTCAGCTACTACAGTAAGAAAAGATTTAATTGATGCTTGCCCTTCCTTAAAAGGAATAGGAAGAGGCGGTGTTGGCATGGATAACATAGATGTGGACTATGCTCGCGAAAAAGGCTTGACCGTATTTAACACGCCTGCCGCTTCATCTGATTCTGTCGCGGAATTAGTTATGGGACACATGAGAGGTCTTGTTCGCTTCCTACATGATTCTAATCGTGAGATGCCTCTTGATGGAGACACGAAATTTGGAGTCTTGAAAAAGGCATATGCGAAAGGCTTGGAGTTACGTGGACGTACATTAGGTATTGTTGGTTTTGGTAGAATAGGTCAAGCACTAGCGAAACTTGCTGTTGGAGCTGGGATGAACGTGATATTTTCGGATATCCACGATAAAGACATGGATGTTGAGTTGTCTTTATTTGACGGTCAAAAGGTAAAGTTTACTTGTAAAAATGTAGGTTTTAAGGAGATATTGAAACAATCAGATTTTATTTCAGTGCACGTTCCCGGCGGTGATCTCATAGGTAGTGATGAGATTGCTAAAATGAAGGATGGTGTATTCTTGTTGGCATTGGAATCAAATAAGGTGGCTGGAGCTGCATTAGATGTTTTTACTAAGGAGCCTACACCAGCGATCAAGCTATTAATGAATGGAAAAATCAGCCTCACGCCTCACATAGGTGCAGCGACATTAGAAGCTCAGGATAGAATTGGAACCGAGTTGGCAGCGCATATTAATGCACTCGCTTAACAAATACCATTATAAAAAAAAGGCCCGCGTAATTGCGGGCCTTTTTTTTTATAAATCGACCACCACGGAGTAACTTCGGGAAACCTTAATGAACAGAACTCGATGCTATCACCATTTAAAGCAGTTCGCCCGACCCGCGACAAAGCGTATCTCGTTGCGACGAGATCTTATCTGAATTACTTCCCTGAAGAACTCAAGGATAAGTTGGACAATAATCCATTTACCTTTCTTCACGTGATTAACCCAGATGTTTACGCGAGTGAGACTGTTGAAAATAGATTTGAAGCGGTTAGAAAAAGATTCGATGCATTTACGCAAGAGGGAGTCTTTATCAAGGAGACTGAGCCTGTTTACTTTCTTTACCAGCAAGTTACTCCATCGTCTACGTTTGAAGGTGTGATAGGATTGTTAGACACCGGTCATATTGACGCAGGTAAAGTGGTGGTACACGAAAACACGATCCAGCAACGAGAGGAACTCTTTGCAAATTATTTGGAGTGCACGGGCTTTCAAGCAGAGCCGATATTGGTTTTTGGAGAAGCTTCTGAAAGGCGTGCTGAAATTTTCGCGGAGATCAAAAAGGAGCGACCAGAATATGAATTCAGCTCAACGGACCGATATGAACACCGCGTTTGGGTCATTCCTGCTCTGTTAGCTACAGAGCTCGAACAGGAGTTTAAACAACTCGAGGATGTATATATAGCGGATGGACATCATAGATTGGCGTCTACTAAAAAAGTAGCAGAGCGATTGCCAAGTAACATGGACGCCCAAGGAGTACTTTGTATGTTAATGGGTGAAGATCAGGTTAAAATTGACTCGTTTGAACGTTGGTTCAGGTTAGAGAATGCACATTTTGATTTGAACTGTTTGGAGGAAGATTTTGACATAACGCCATTGTCACATTGGAACCTTGCTCCAAAATACCATATTGAAATATATGCAGAGGGAAGTTGGTTCGGATTGACCTATCGTTCTAGTGAGGTACCGGATTTAAAGCCCCAATTGCTCTTGGATAAAATATTAAAGCCGCATTTATCGGTACTTGATCCAAGGAATGACCAGCGCCTTGAATATATTAGACAGGGTACCACAGATGAGAGTCAACTTATGACGGAAAAGGGATTTCACTTGGGCTTTAGACTTCCTTCCGTGAGTGTAGATTTATTAAAAAAAATTGGCAAGAGTGGAGGCATCATGCCTCCAAAAAGTACCTATATAGAACCTAAACTTAGGAGCGGATTATTCCTACATGTTTTCAAATGAGTATTACAGACGCAATAAATCAGTACAAGGAGATTCTTGGATCAGAGGTGAAACTCGTCGCAGTAAGCAAAACCAAGCCCGAATCTGCTATTATGGAGGCATATCAGGCGGGGCAACGAGACTTTGGTGAAAATAAAATCCAGGAAATGACTGCAAAGGCAGAGTCGTTACCAAGCGATATACGCTGGCATATGATAGGCAATGTCCAGACTAATAAAATTAAGTATATGGCTTCTTATGTCCATCTAGTCCATGGTGTCGATCGAGAAAAAGTACTTAAAGAGTTAAACAAACAGGGTCAAATTAATGGACGGGTTATTTCCTGCTTATTACAAGTACATATTGCTGAAGAAGACACCAAGTTTGGTTTTGATTATGCGGAATGCATAGAATTATTGGGTCGCTTAGACCAGTATAAGAATGTCACTGTAGCAGGACTTATGGGGATGGCAACGAATACCAACAATCAAGAACAGATCACCAAGGAGTTTGTGGGTTTGAAGAATTTTTTTGATTCCCATGCTGTTGCGCACCAATGGAACACCTTGAGTATGGGCATGAGTGGAGACTATGAGCTAGCTATTGCGGCTGGCAGCACTGATGTGCGGATTGGTTCTGCTATATTTGGCGCTAGAAATTATACCATTTGAAATTCGCAGTAATAGATATTGAATGCACAGGCGGTACTTGGGGACAAGAGCGCATCATCGATGTAGCCGTATTCGTGCTAGAAGATGGCGAGGTCATTGACCAGTTTGTGTCTTTAGTAAATCCTGAAGCATCCATAGATCCATACGTATCCAAGCTTACGGGTATTACTAATAAGATGGTTCGGACAGCGCCTAAATTCTTTGAAATAGCGAAGCGCGTGGTTAAGATTACAGAAGATTGCACGTTTGTAGCGCACAATATAAGTTTCGATTACCGCGTATTTCAGCAGGAATTTTCGACGCTCGGCTTTGACTACCACCGCGCGACATTAGATACCATTCCGTACTGCGAAAAGATCTTCCCCGATTGGTCAAATTATGGATTAAAGACCGTCAGTAAAGAATTAGGAATGGTCAATGCTGCACGCCATCGTGCAGAGGGTGATGCACGCTTAACTGTGGACTTACTTAAAATATTATTGGAAAAAGACCGGGCCTCTTATTTAGACCAAGTGTTTGTCTCTAAAACGGCCAGTGTCGAGCGAAACCCATTTAAGGAACAGGTTAAAAATCTACAGAATAGAGTCGGTATATACTATATCTATAATAACCAAGGTGAGATCATTTACATAGGAAGCAGTAAGGACTTACAGAATAGTGTGAACAGACATTTTGTTGCAGACAACAAGGTCGCGCTAGCTCTTCAGAATGAGGCTAAAAAACTTAAAACGGAGGATATCGGAAATGCGGCAATCGCTGAAATTTTGTATGTTCTAACCGTAGAACAGCACCGTCCTATTTATAATTCGGCAAAGAAAAAGCGATTGCTAGAGTTTGGGATTTTTATAGAGCCTCTGAAAAATGCAATGGTAGATATGGTTAGAATATACCCTGTTCGACACAAGGAGCCTCAGTTTTATTTCGCTGCTCCAAAACAAGCCTATAATTGGCTTCAAAAAGTCATGATGAATGAGCATCTGAACCCTGATAAATTCCTTTTAGATAAAGATAGAGCGCATTACCATAAGCATGTACCGCATTTACAATGGAAATCTGAACCTACAGCAGTGTCTTCCGCTGTATTGCGAGATTATGTATTGCCGAAAGAGGCTCTTTTAATGGGGCCGGGTAGAAAAGATCAAGAGAAATGTGTACTTATTATAGAAGGTGGACGACTTTTGGGATATACTTATTTCTATTTGGCATCTGACGGCTTAGATAAGCCATTTCTTAAAAAGAGAATGGTTCACTTGGATCATAATAATTACAACGCAAGTGTTGTACATCATTATTTGGAGTCCGGCTATTTAAAAAGTATTGAGTTGTAGCTTATTCGAAGAAATAGGCTGCGCTTACCACAAGCTGGCTGCTTCTGGAATCTAGAGAGAAATCATAATCGGTATCGTTGTAGTTGTAATTCACATTTCTAGCCAACATCCCAAACCCACTTTCATATTTTATTTCAGCCAAGAGCCGCCATACTTTAATGCCGGCATGAATGTGCCATCCCCAAGTAAATTGAGCCTCTGTATCGTTGGACCAGATGGCACTGGCATTAGCGAGAGGCATCCCCAAGTAAATTGAGCCTCTGTATCGTTCGACCAGATGGCACTGGCATTAGCGAGAGGCATTGAAGGCGTAGCACCTAAGCCGGCGAAAATAGGCCCTATTTTCGCACCAGCACTCAGCGGGAAATCCAAACGTTGTACTAATGAACTCAAGTCTAAGTCATTGCCATTATCGGTAATAGATATGCCTTGTTTAAACTGAGTATATAAGGCTTCACCATGTACATATACAGGAATCAATGGTAATGAAATACGTGCGATTACTCCTGCATTAAAGCCATTACTAATGTCAGTTTGTATGTTCGAGATATCATACGTCTGGTCATTAATAATACTTAAAACATCCTGGGTGCTCAGGGACGCCTGCGGGTAATTAACACCTGCTTTAGCACCAAATTTAATCACCTTGAATTGAGCAGTCATTAGAGTTGTGGAAAAACACAATAGCGTAATCAAGAACCGTTTAAGAGTCGTCATAATGGGATTCTTTTAGTTTGCTCGAAGTTATTTATGAGTCAAAAAGGATTCGACATGGGTATATATTCTATCCGATGCCCCTTGCTCAGGTGCTGGCTCAAAGTCTTTGCCGGTAATAGATTTGAATAATTCCTGATAACGTTTGCTTACCATCTCAACAAAGTCATCTGTCATTTCCGGAACTACTTGTCCTTGTTTGCCTTGAAACCCTTGTTCCATAAGCCATTCACGGACAAACTCTTTACTCAATTGATGTTGAGTTTCTCCTTTATCTTGTCTGTTTTGATAACCATCGAGATAAAAGTATCGAGAACTATCAGGGGTGTGTATTTCATCGATGAGTACAATGGTGCCGTCAGATAGCTTTCCAAACTCGTATTTAGTATCTACTAGAATAAGACCACGCTCATTCGCCATTTGCTGACCACGTGCGAATAAAGCTTGCGTATGGCGCTCTAGTTCAATGTAGTCTGATTCTGATACAATTCCTCTCGCAATGATGTCTTCTCGTGAAATGTCCTCGTCATGTTCGCCATGTGCTGCTTTCGTAGCCGGTGTTATTATCGGAACACTGAAGGCGTCGTTTTCTTTCATCCCTTCCGGAAGTGCTACACCACAAAGTTCTCTCAAGCCACTTTTATAGGTTCTAGCAGCATGGCCAGCTAAATAGCCACGTATGACCATCTCCACTTGAAAAGGTGCTGCACGATGTCCCACAGTCACCTGAGGGTCAGGCGAAGCCAATCTCCAATTAGGTACGATATCTGAGGTCGCTATTAAAAAATGCTCGGCAATTTGATTCAATACTTGTCCCTTTCCGGGGATGGGTCTTGGTAGAACAACATCAAATGCTGATATTCTATCAGAGGCAACCATCACCAGTTGCTCCTGATTGATGGTATAAACGTCACGAACTTTCCCTCGGTAAAAATTAGTCTGACCAGTAAAACTGTATTCGGGTTCCTGGTTCATGATTTAATCTTTTTGCTCGTAAGCGTTAATGATCTTTTTAACTAAGGGATGCCTGAGAACATCTCTCCCATCTAACTCTACAATTCCTATGCCTTTAATGTCTTTAAGCTTAATTAGAACTTCCTTAAGTCCACTTTTTTGATGTTTAGGTAAATCAATTTGAGTAGGATCTCCGGTAATAATAAAACGTGAATTCTCTCCCATTCGAGTTAAAAACATTTTCATTTGGGAGGTCGTTGTATTCTGACTTTCATCTAAAATAACATAGGCATCGTCCAATGTGCGCCCTCTCATAAAAGCGAGTGGTGCAATTTCAATGGTTTTGTTTTCCAAATAAAAATCAAGCTTCTCTTTAGGAAGCATATCTCTCAAAGCGTCGTAAAGAGGCTGTAAGTAGGGATCTAGCTTTTCTTTGAGGTCGCCGGGCAAAAAGCCAAGATTTTCTCCTGCTTCTACTGCTGGACGTGTCATTACAATCCTGCGTACTTCTCTGTTCTTTAATGCATTAACAGCTAGTGCTACTGCGGTATATGTTTTACCTGTTCCAGCGGGTCCTACGGCAAACACAAGATCGTTCTCCGATGAAATCTCAACGAGCCTTTGTTGATTGACCGTTTTCGCTTTTATGATACGTCCAGCATGCCCGTGAAGGATTACTTCATCTTTGAGCATCGTGTTTCTTGATCTTAAAGTTTCCCTGGATTCAATAATTTCATCTAAGATTCTTTGGTCAAGAGTTTTGTGGGCACGAACGTATGCGACGATGGCCTCGAGCTTATCCTCAAACTCCTCGATTACGTCTTCAGGGCCTTCGACCTTAATTTCGTGGCCTCGAGCAACTATTTTTAACTCAGAAAAGTACGCGCCTATTTGTTTCAAATAGGTGTTACTAGGGCCATAAAGTTGAGCTGGATCGGCCTCGGCTAGTTTAAAAACTCGATGTGTCAATTACTGCTTGGTTGAGTGCTATAATTCAAGGCGGAATTGCCTTACTTTTGACAAAGTAACTACATTTTAATCAATACTCAACCCAGCGAGAGCTGTTCTATGACTGTCATCACGTTTACATCTGATTTTGGACTCCGAGATACGACTGTCGCTCGTGTCAAAGCCCGCTTTATGCGCAGGGTTAAGGATCCGTTGATGGTGGACGTTTCTCACTTGGTGGAGCCGCATAATATAACGGAGGCCGCTTTTATGCTTCGTCGGGTTTACCAAGACTTTCCTCCTGGTACCATCCATTGTGTCTTTGTGGGTGCTGGTACACAAGAAAATAAGGAGTATATATGCCTCAAGGCCAATGGTCATTATTTTTTAGGTGTAAATAATGGCATTTTAACAAGTGTGTTGAATGGCGCAAAAATAACTGGCGCTCGCGTTTTAGATATTCGTGGTGTTGACACTACGGATGAAAAAGATTTATTTGCAGCAGCAGCCGGACATCTATCCGTGCAGGGAAAGCTTGAAGTTTTAGGACCTCCGCTAAAGAGTGTGAAAAGGATAAAGGAGAATGCCCCGGCAATATCAGATTACGCAGTTCGCGGCCACGTGATCTATATCGATCATTTTGGCACCTGTGTCACAAACATTTCAAAGGAGCTCTTTAACAGCCAATTAAAAGGTAGACGCGCTTCAGTAGAGGTCGCGAGAAATAGAAGTATCAAAACTATTTTTGACCATATTGCTGAGGTTCCTCAAGGTGATATTGCTGCTCTTTGGGACCAACACGGTATGCTTTGTATAGCGGTAGGGAAAAGTGGAGGCGATCATATCAAAGGGAGCAATGAACTTTTAGGAATGAAAATTCACGATTGGGTGAGAATTGATTTTGTATGATCGTTAGAATAGTGAAACTTTCCATTGATCCTAATTCAGAGAAAGGAACCTCTTTTAGGCGCTTATTTCTCGAGAGTAAAGAGCACATAGCGGGTCAAACGGGCTGTCATAAAGTCATTTTGCTAGAGTCGCAGTCGCATTTCTTTACCCACAGCACCTGGGATTCTGAAGAAGCCTTAGACAACTACCGGAAAAGTGATTTATTTGGAGACGTTTGGCCAAAAACAAAGGCTCTATTTTACGACAAACCAGAGGCTTGGACATGCCTTATGATAGAAGAAGCATAACATGATTGCACAACTTCAAAAAGAATTGAAAGTATATTTTTCTGGTATTTTAGGATACTTGATCATAGGTATCTATCTACTCATTAATGGCCTCATGCTTTGGGTATTTAATGGTCCGTTCAATTTATTGGAAGGTGGTTATGCAACTTTGAGTAATTACTTCGGCTTGGCGCCATGGGTCTTTTTGTTCTTGATACCAGCGGTTAGTATGCGCGTATTCAGCGATGAATTGAAATCAGGGATGATGGAGTTGTTGATTGTTCGTCCTATCTCCACGCTAGAATTGGTTCTCGCTAAATTTCTAGGAACCCTCACGGTGGTCGTTTTATCTATACTTCCCACGTTTGTTTATTTGTGGAGCATGAGTGAATTGGGGTCTCCTGTGGGCAATATTGATTGGGGAGCATCTATAGGTTCTTTTCTGGGATTATTGGCCTTAGGAGCGGCGTATACTGCCACGGCTGTTTTTGCCAGTTCCTTAACAACAAATAATGTGGTGGCCTTTGTTTTAGGCGTAGTCTTTAATGCAGGTATGTACATAGGGTTTGAGGCTTTGGCCAATTTATACCAATTCTCCGGCTGGGAATTAGTGGTACGTAACGTTGGTATCAATGAGCATTATATTTCTATGTCCCGTGGAGTTTTGGATGCGCGTGATTTGGGCTATTTCTTGGGTATAATTATGTTGTTCTTAGGATTGACCCAAGTACTCGTTGCACGAGGTCACCTGAAAAGACCACTTCGCAGTGCTGCTATTTTTATTCTTCCCGCGCTTGCATTGCTAATAGGGAGCTCGGTGATACATTGGAGAGTTGACTTGACGGAAGAGGGACGTTATTCACTAAGTGAAGGAACAGAAGGATTATTGGATCAATTAGACGAGCCATTATTGGTTAAAATATATTTAGAAGGTGATTTCCCAGCTGGGTTTGAGCGACTAAAATTAGAATCCAGATATATGCTTGAGGAATGGTCCGCTAGAAATGGAAATGTCTTTTTTGAGTTTATCAATCCCAATCAAGTAGAAAATGCGCAGGAATTTAAAAATCAATTAGCGACTAAGGGCATAAACCCAGTACAGCTTCAGGTTTCTTCTAAGAATGGTCAAAGTGTACTCAATGTGTTCCCTGCCGCTATCCTAAGCTATCGAGAGAAAGAAGAAGTGGCTATTCTTCTTGAAGACGTCATGGTCTTTGATCCCGCTGAACAGGTAAACGTTAGTATACAGCAGCTAGAATTCAACCTTGCGCGTTCCTTGAGTGCGCTCTTACAAGAAGAAAAACCAAAGGTAGCCATGATCACAGGTCATGGTGAATTATCAGCACTACAGACCGCAGGTATTGGAATGGCCTTAAGTGAGCACTATACGGTCGAACGATTTTCCACACAAACGTACAAGGCGCTGCCTAATGGCGAACCTGACATTGAAGACTTGATACGACGACTGAACACCTTCGAATTAGCTATTATTGCCAAACCTACCAAGACTTTTAGTGAGCTAGATAAATATTTCTTAGACCAATACGCTATGGGTGGAGGACACCTGATGTGGTTTATTGATGGCGTTCATGCTGAGATGGATAGTTTGAGTTATGGTCCGGACTTTTTGGCGTACCCAACTTATTTCGATCTAAATATTACTGATCTCTTGTTCAAATATGGTGTACGTGTCAATACAGATTTAATCCAAGATGTTCGCTGTGCTGGAATTAATGATCGCAGAAATGTCAATCCATGGGTCTATTTTCCGCTCTTTGGCGCCACTAATCATCCATCTGTGGCTAATTTAAATGCCATAAAAGGTGAGTTTTCATCCTCTTTAGACACCTTAGAGTCTACTGGAATTAAAAAGACGGCACTTCTACAATCCTCTTCCAATGCAAAGAGAGTTCCTGCGCCCCATACGGTAAGCTTAGAAGCGCTATACAATCGTCCGGACCCAAGGAGCTTCAATCAGAGAGATCTTCTATCAGGTGTTTTACTAGAAGGTGTTTTCGAAAGTGCGTATGCCAATAGAATAGCTCCTAAAACGGCAGGTGCTTCTCTTCCTCAGCTCAAACAAAGTAACCCGACTTCGATGGCGGTCTTTAGCGATGGTGATTTTATTCGCAATCAGGTAAACCTGATCAATCCAGAGCTTCCAAGAGGGCAGCCTATGCCGTTAGGTTTCGATCAATACACGAATATTCAATACGGTAACGATGACTTGGTTTTGAATATTGTTGACTACATGCTTGATGATAGGGGGTTAATGGATACACGAACAAGAGATGTGAAACTACGTCTGTTAGACCAAGAAAAAATATCAAGTAATGCAAACTTCTGGAAGTTCTTAAACGTAGCATTTCCTGAGTTTCTGTTGCTATTAGCCGCTGTGCTGTTTAATTTAATACGAAGAAGAAAATATGCGCATTAATAGCTCTCTCATTGTTCTTATTACGGCTTTTTCCTTGCTGGGCTGTTCCACATCAACACAGAGCGATGGCATGGAAGAATTAAAGGCCCAGTATGATTTTGCAGTTTCAGATACGTCCGTTATTTCTAAAATCATTATCAGCGACAAAAAACCGTCTACAGTAGTTCTTCAAAGAACCTCTTCTGGCTGGATCGTTGGTGGTGACCTGCCTGTGAGAAAAGATGCTATTGAGGTTCTTCTTGAAACCATCAGTCAAGTGACTTTGAAAAATTTTGTGCGTAAAAGTGCCGTCCCACAGGTCAACCAGCGTATGGATGTCTATGGTAAATGGGTGGAGGTCTACCAAGGAGAGGTATTGCTCAAGAGTTATATTGTAGGAACAGAAACTCCCGACATGTTAGGGACGTACTATAAAATGAATGGATCTGAGCTCCCTTTTGCGGTCTATATTCAAGGATTTAATGGTTACCTGACCACCCGATTCATTACCTCGGAGTCACTATGGAGAGACCGTACCATTTATGGTTTAGCTCCGGATCAAATTAAGAGTGTCGAAATGAGTACAACAGCGAATGAGGGTTCTTTTTGGAGGATTAGAAGAGTAGTTGATACTGAAGTGCAATCCTCAGGAAGTGATGGTGTAAACTGGACGCTAGAAGGAGAGAATCAACAGCCACTTGGATTCAAGCGATCTCAAGACTTGTTTGCGGCTGTATCCAGTATCAGAACTTTGAAATATGAAGGTGCGATAATGGAGTCGGACAATATTTGGGTTAAAAAAGACAGTATTTTTAGTTCAAAACCGGCATTTACCTTTTGCGTAGTGAACGCGGAAGATAAGAAGCTCGTTACGAAAGGGTATTACAAAAAAGCCGACGGTATATTGATTGGTGAGGACGGCGTACCCCACCAGTGGGATCCTGATCGCTTCTACGCCCAACTTCCGGATGGACGAATGGCATTGATTCAGCGCTATGCTTGGAGAAATGTCATGAAGACTCCGTGGGAATTTAACCAGTAAAGTGCAGTTTAAGGACCATAGCATTGCACAGTTGACTTATTAACACCTGTTTAAAAGTAAATTGGTTCGAAAAAGACGGTCTAGACATGGACCCGACTATATTTGTTTTAATAGAGATTTAATCCACAGCAAGCATGAAATTCATTGTATCCAGCTCTAAGCTTCTTAAGCAGTTGCAACTTATTGGAGGAATCATCCAAAGTAACAA
>Ga0209816_1003071_pt1 | contig 11590 bp, 13 predicted proteins | sample CoawatmetaG01DNA_FD_187509 | JGI IMG/M metagenome (GOLD analysis project Ga0209816, IMG submission 187509) | Marine microbial communities from the West Antarctic Peninsula - Coastal water metaG017-DNA (SPAdes) (version 2) | ecosystem: Environmental > Aquatic > Marine > Coastal ... | reverse complement strand
CGTTAAGAGATAAATTCCCCTTCTTGAGCCTTATACGAAAGGGAGACCTAGAATATGTGGGTATAGTACAGAATGAGGATACCAACGTGATCAGCTTCTATGATTATGGTAGGTTGTATTCTCCACAGGACAAGATGGCATTCTTGAAATATGGTGAAACTTGGTGGCACGAGTCCAACAGGAAAATACCTATAAACATATTTCTTAAGGGTGATTTCCGTTACTTCCGTACAACATTGGTTACATTGAACTCCAAGGATATCGAGATAGTGCATGGACCAACTGTAAGACTTTCTGATATTTCAAAAAAGAGGGTGAAGAGGCGAACTATTCAATTGGTTAGACGTCCCGTTTAACTTTCAGCTTTCTCAATATATTTTTTATAGTATATCGTCAACGGATTGTCTGCTTGATAATGACAATCATTTGAAGGCATCTTGTATGTTTTCTTTTTAAGTTTTTTGGGATTTTTCTTTTTACGTTTCTGATGTTGCATCAAAACTATATTTAGCTTTGGTCAGCAAATTCATCTGTACAACAATAGCCTGTGCATATGCAACAGCATGTGATTTCTTGAAGAAATACGATCCGTCTACAGGTTTTGTCCATACTTCTTTTACTATATCACTCCATTCTTTGTGCATCAGATATCTCTTGGCAGGACGTATGATTGCTAATACAGCCGCAAGTTGTTCAATAGTTTTTGGTTCCAACTTGGACACTATGTTATAATGACCATTCAGGTGAAAAAGGTTTTCTACTAGTTTGGGATCCTTTAACATATCCCAATCCGGTTCCTGTATCATGAGCTCAACAAGTTCTTGTTCTGATTTGACTTCTTTGTACAGGTTAACATTAAGGCAGTCGATCTTGAAGTATCCCCTGTCTTCCGCTTTCTTGTAATCCAATGAGGCGTGTCCGGTGACCGGGTGTTCTGGTATAGCATGGAAGTAGACTCCTGTCTTGTGTTTCTCTGTCTTGTCTTCTTTGATCATCGATGCAGGTGTGTGCTTGAACAATTTAAGTGTCCCGTCTCTGTCAAAAAAATCTATGTCTACATCAGGCATTAGTGTACACTTCCTTTGTCTTTTGCATTTTGTTTGATAAACTCCTCACTAGAACCTGGTTGTAATAAATCTATCACATCTAGTAATGCTCTGTATCCTGCACTGTTTATCATTGCTGTATCCATTTTTGGTACTATAATTTTTCTTATATCTCCACCTTTGCTTATGATGACACAACTGTCACCATCAACGAAATCCAACTCATCTGATTCATCTACATCTATCCTAGACAATTTTTGCTTCCTTGGCTGTGTCCTGTACAAGCATGTGGTCAGCCGGAAAGCTTCTGAACTTGTTTGCCCAGTACTCTGGATTTATAAATCTCTGTGTCATCTGTAATTGTTCGTCGCTAAATGATTTTAACATTTTTTTCCCTGCATTGCAACCTAGCAACAACCATGGAGTTATTTTTCCTTGCTGTATGTGTTGCACCGCCCTGTTGGTGTTGACAAGCCTGAAGTAGTCTGACCATTGTGCATTCTGTTCAGTTGCCCAATCCATCATTGTTGCGATGCTTCTCTGCAACGCCGCTTCGACAGGCTCTTTTTTTAATGCATCTATTAGATATGCCTCGTAGAGGTCATCTCTTGCCCAATGATCAAGTTTGATCTTTGAGTGTAACACATAGTCTATGTACTTGTCCGGATACAAAGGATTGATGTACATGATGTATCGACCAAACTTAACAAAAGCATTGTAGTAGGCACTGTCAACGAAATCGTCATATGTTCTAGGTTTGCTGTTGTGTTGATGTATCTGATAGAATCTTTGGAACACCATGAAAGCATTCACTACCCATTTCTCATCTCGTTGTAGATGTCTTCTCTTTGGTTCACAAAGATGTACTTGTAGTGTTCTTTCCTTTGCAAATGTTTTGCCACAGTAGGTACATTTATTTAGATTCGATGCCATGTGCCTCTATCAGTTCCTCTAGTTCTCTGTCTGTGATGATTTTATCTAGTACTTCTAGATCAGCTTCTTTCCAGTTAGGATAAATTTTCATTAGTTTCTTTAATGATTTATTTGCCACACGTTTCATTGGTTTAATCCAAGGATGGAACTGTTGTGTCTCAGCACCACACATGGCAGTCAGTATCCATAAAAGTTTTTTATGTTTTGATCCCAGTGTAAAGCAGTGTTTGTTAACGCATTCATTGACCATTTCAATGTAGTGTTCCACATAGAACGGATCCTTCGACGATACACTTGAAACGTACCTCATCAGCATGTACGGAGAGTATAAAGACTTCTCATGGTCGTCAATTCTATCAAAGTAGTCTTTGTTCCTGAAGTCTACTGCTTTGAGGCCATTACGTAATTCAAAAAATTTTCTTTTACTTTTTTCTGCTGGCATATTTTAATCCAAACATTGTACAGTCTTTTGCTGACACAAATGTTAATTTTACTTTACTATTCATATGTTGTAAACCTGAAAGTTTACCATTCAATTTTACTTCAGACATCCAATCAAAGAAGTCTACTGCCCATTCCTTGTCCATCCATACCGGAGTCCCATCACTAGTAATGATTATAGGTGCTTCTATTTTAATTGATTTCCTACCAGACATCGCCATAATCCACCTGTTCGCATTGTCTCGAAATGTCTTTTACAAAATAAGCACATATAGGTTTAGGTCCATTGGTCAACGGAACCGCTAACATCTGTCCTGATTTAATTTTCGGGAAGTACCATTTGACCTCAGTGTATATGTCCACAACGTCTATGGGATAAAAGTCTGGTTTTGGACTTGACAACGGATTGAATGTGAATGCATCAAAGCCTCTGTCGTTCAAACTTGTTATTGGTAACACATGCATCTCTGGTTGGCCCTGCTCGCCTATCAGCATCTTCCAGTCTAACGGCATCTTAATTTTCCAGTTACCAATTTCCAGTACTGCCGCTGGTGCATTGAAACTTTCTAAAAATATTAAAGGTATGTAGAAGAAGTCCGGATTGCCCGGATCGGAATTATCAAGAACTGCAAATCGCAATTTCTCATCAACCCACTCAGGTATCTTTTCTAATTTAAATGGTCTATTCTCAAGTGTAAGGATTTTCATAATTTACTTTCTCTATATTATACGGGTAATTGGCCTCTTTGTAAAACTTTTTCCTTGCCCCCAAGTGTCTTTTCGCAAACTTGCAACTACTGGTAATATCCCATATCTGCACGTTCTCCTTGTCCTCTGCTTTCCTTATGCCCCTTCCTATGCTCTGGATAACCCTTACAAAAGATTTACCCGGTTCAATAAGGACAAGATTAAAAATCCTAGGAATATTAATACCCACACTGGCAACTCCATATGTGGCGATAATAATTTTATTTGTTGCAGTAGATACTTCATCATATTGTTCCTTCCTATCTATGTTTTTAGTTGATCCAGATACGAAAACTGAACCCTCTAGTTGTTCCTGTAATATCTGTCCTGCCGATATTCGATCAACGAGTATCAGTGTGTTACCCGATGTTGAAATATCTTTTATAGTTTTTGCCACCCATGCCATTCTAACTTTGTCTGTTGTAAGCCATTTAAGTTCTTCTGCATATGTTTTAAACATCGGATGATCCTGTGTTTGTAAAACATTCACATGACAATTTGCAAGTACACCTTTTTCTTGTAGTTCACTTGCTTGAATTCTATGAGTGACATCGCCTATGCTACATTTCAAACCCATGAACTCGTAGTCTGCTTTGGGTACTGTACCTGTTAGTCCCCAACGTATGCCACAGTGTGCAAAAGGACCTGTAAGTAATCTTTTAAGTACATCTGCCTTTGCCATGTGTACTTCATCTATAATTACTGTGTTAATTCCTTTTATTGCTTCTGCAAATGCCTCTGAGTGTTCGTCCTTGCTTTTCTTTTCTAACACGTTCAGTGACTGCCATGTTGCGATAGTGTTGAATCTGCCTAGCTCTTTCCTGTCTCCGTAGTACACACCAACATCTAAATTACATGCAACAAAGTCTTCCTCGGTCTGTGTCACTAGACTTTTGTTTGGTACTATTGTCAGTGTACGACCATAGGGCTCAACCAGTTGGCATAGTGCCGCTGTGATTATTGTCTTACCTGCTCCTGTGGCAATCTCTTGTATGCACTGAGGGTTTTCTATAAATTTGTTTATTGTCTCTACTTGATAATCTCTCAATTCAACAGGCTGTCCTGCCATTGGGTGTGTGTCCGGCCATTTAATGTGTGACAGATAATTCTTGTCAACTGCTTTAAACTCAAAGTTGTGTTGCTCTCTATGATCTTCAAAGTCTACATACACACCGCCCTCTTCTAGTATGGGAAGTATTTGATCTACTAGATTTAGGTATGTTGTTCCACCCAAACCAAAAAATGAAACTTTACCATCCCACCTACCTAGCTTGACCGCTGGAAGATGTCTGGCATACGGTATCTCGTATTTGAATTTATTGGAAAGCCTTTTCCTCCATTCCAGGGAAAGATTTTCAAACTTGACGTTCACTTCGTCTTTGATTACTAATTTACAACTGCTCATAATTAAAGTTTTACTATTATATGATCATGCCAATCCCAACTACTCGGCTGATGATTACTATAATACAACTTTTTTGGAAGGTTCTCAAGAAGTCTTTTTAAATTATCAGTGCCCGCCGCATAATAACCACCGCCCAATGCAACTAACGAGGCCTTTGGTTTTATTTTACTTCTAATCAGTGCTCTCGGTATTCTATTCCTCACGAATATAATTTTGGTATTATCGTTTATGAACTTGAACTGTTTGCTCATCTGGTGTAGTTCAAAGAGATTTTCAAAAAACTTCCTAGATTTATTGTTGTTGATAGCTACCAGCTTCATGTCATACTCGTCGTGTAGATCCTTCATGTACACAGGTTCCTTGACATCGAACCCCCAAGAACAATCGTTGAGAATGTCTATACCGTTTGTCTTGAATGCGTTCATCCATTGCCAGAACTCTTTTACTTCTTCCTCAGTATTGATTTCACCACTAACAGGCATCATGATGGGAAAACACTTTAATTCTAGTAACCCTTTTACAACTTCGTCTTTATTGAATGTATCTGAATCTATCCACAACTTGTGATAGTTATTGTGTGCTATCTTGTGGCCTACTGTTGTCTCTGCCCGCACACCGATGCCATTTGTTTTTATACTGAAATTTTTTAATGAATCAACTTGTTCTAAAACTGATTTGTGTTTTAAGTTCTCTTCCCAGTGCTCATACAAAGAGGTCGTAGCATTGTCTATAACAATTTCGCCAGCAATCAGCCTAGCCGTTGGTTCCTTGTATCCTTGTATTTCCTGTTTGACCGTTTCGTAATCATCTAACAATGTCTCATCTATGAATTTAAAATCGTAACGTACTGCAATAAGTGTTAGATAGTATGTTGTGACATCGGACTGCAGGAATGTCCATTTCTTTACTTCTCCGTCATACAATGCATATCCCCCAGGCAATCCTCTTTTGTCTTTCAATAATCTGATCAATGTTATGATTTTTTTATTATATGGAAATCTGACCTCGATCTTTTTCTGGTCGTCGTCATCGATAAATTTTTCTATGCTCTTGTCAAAGCTGATCACTCTAAACTTGTCCTCATACATGGGTTTATCCAACAGTGACTTGATGTCCATACCGTGTGCTTGGAACTTGGTCAAATATCTTTTGAGTATCACTAGTGCTAATCTGGCCTGTTTCTCAGTCCACACATATTGTGATTCAGCCAGTGATCTCACTGTCTCCTGATCCTTGGGGTGGGGCTTGATATGGGCTTTTTGGGGATCTGACCAGAAATAATCATTATATGCTAATATTTTAAGTGCTTCGTTAATAGTTTTTGGCAAATCTGTGTGCATATTGTCCATGTGTTTTTAGATAATTATTATTATAGTATAGCATAATTGGTAATATTGTCAACCATGAAGAAAACAAGGAAGAAAAAACACAGCCAAAGGAAAACATTAAAGATCAAGTTGGAGAATACTCTGACTAGACGCAAGAACATCACGGGGTTCAGGCCAACAACAGCACAGTCACACTACTGGTTCAAGCACTTGAACATGGGATTGTTTAACAACAAGTTACCAACAGTTCCACTTTACATCTTGAGAATGACCCATGACTGGGGTAGATGTTGGGCCAATTGGGACAACAGGAAGTGTAGGAAAGGCACCTATGACCAAAATGTGATTCCGTATGGTAAATGTGAGATTGACTTTGCAATAGAACTGCATTCAAACTATCCCACATGGAGAGACTTCATTGAGACGCTGGCACATGAAATGGTGCACTTGTATCAAATGACTGTATTAGAAGATCCATATTCAAACCACAACGCCAACTTCTTTGCCTTTAGAAATAAATTTAGATTAGCCGGATTGAATATTTCAAGAACTGGCTAACACCGTCTCTTCAAACTCTTTGTAACTCATTATAGAACTGTTGCCCATGTCAGTGCCTGTCTGTACATTGTGCATGTACTCCGGTGGGTTATCGTGGACCATGATGTAGTTGACATATGGTCTTAGCTTCAGCATGTCACGAAACTGTTTCAGCCAACCAGAGAACACCGTGTCGTTGTGTCTCTCGCCGTAGTTCTCTGTGTCTTGGTAGATGTTGTTCAATTGATCCTTGCCAAACTCCCTAAAGTCAAATCCCAGTAGATATATGTTCTTGTGTCCATGGACACCTGCTGTCCATATGGCCTGGTTACCACATATCCAGTGTGGGTTGTTTGGGATCAGGTGTAGGTGTGACGGGCCGCCCTTTGGATAACGATTCACTTCCAGTGAGGGGGTGTAGTGTATACACTTCTCATAAACTTTCTCTTTGACCATTTCTAATGTCACCGGTGAGTCTATTGAAAAAATAAAGTCAGGAATGAAATCTCTGTACAGTGCATTACATCCATATGTTTGTCCTGACGCTTTTAATCTGTTTAGATCAAATTCTTTACGTGAAGGACCATTTCCTATGCAGTATGCATTGCCACGTGGCACTGCCTTGGCCTTGTCCTTGTAGTAGGCAGTCTCTTGGATCTTCTTTCCCTTACGTATTGTGAGGTGTGTGTTGACTGTCTCCCCCTCGTAGGGTTTCCATTCGATAGGATCTAAATTTAATTTCGCACCGGGCAACGTTCTTAAAACAACCATTATAGATATTTCTCCTCTAGTCTCTTTTTAATTCTCTTCCATGGTAGTCCCCGCTCTATTTCATCTGTCCACCATTCAGTATATGATAGCTTGTTCGCCCACTTTTGTCTATCGGGCATATCAGGATTGTTAATGTTTTCAAATGTTTTATTACCAACATCATAACTCAAGCTGGCCTCGGAAACATAAACAGGTATGCCTGAGAACACTGCCGTCATGGCAGGATTGCTTGAGTGACTAATCACAGCCCATGCTGACTTCAATCTCTCTGCGAGGTCTGTGTCGTCGTATGTGTTCCTATCTCTTTTAGGACCAACTATCTTTACGTTCTTGTATTTTGCAGTGTCTATCGCAACATGATTCCTTGGATGTGGTCTGATGACTATGGGCCTGTCTGTGTACTTCCTTATCTCTGTTATCTGTTGGTCAAACCATTTTGACATTGGTAGATTGTTCCTCCATTGATGACTGTTCGTGTGTTGTCCACAGATGATTATGTCTTCGCCTGTCTGTCTCCATGGCTTCATTTCCACATTAAACTTCCCCCAACGTTCTCCGTCCACGCTATCGTTATTGAAATCTGCTTCTCTGTTTATACCATTAATTCCTATCTTCCATGTCTCATTTCTCTTTATGCCGCCAACTTCTATAACAACAACAGGTTTATTTTTGTTCCTGTAGGTGTCCCATATGTTGCGATACTTGGCCATCCTGCCCTGCCACAGTACTGACCATATAACAGCTACGTCACACTGTCCGTCGTCCTTGTTGACAAACACCGTGTCACCGGCCTGTCTCATACTTTTTATGAATGCCTCAAACACAGGCTTGGAGTTTAGTGGTCCGTAATCTGTGAAGCAACTTATTTTCATTTGTTCCTCCAGTAGTCAATTTTTTGCATGTTTGGTGTTTTTCTTATGTCCTCTGCCTTGGAACTTTTAGAATCTTTTCTATCACCCTTGAAGTGATCTATGTATTGTCCTAGTTCACTGTTTACAAATACATGATGACCCTTCACTCCTTTTGAATACCCTATGTCGTGTACTTTTGCAGAATGTTTCTGTCTGTATTCCTTTGTTAGGTGCCAGAAAACGTACGAATCATGCCATTCCAGTAGTTCAAATATATCTGCAGATGTGTAAAGTTTTTCCCAGTCATTGACAAAATTTTGTACCAAGCTGTGTTTTATGTTGTAACATACAAGTCCACACTCGGGATATTTGTTACTACCACGATCATTTTCTCTGTCCAGGTATGTCACTAGTGTATCGTTGGGACATATGCTTTCAATAAATTGCATCGGTATATCTCGGAAGGTGTATGTATCGTCATCTATCCATATCACGTAATCGTAATCTGTGTATGTCTTGACTGCATGTGTAACGCAGGATACCTTGTAGCTGAACTTAACAGCATTCCATAGATATGATTCTTTCTTTGCATCGAGCCCACCTTCTGTCGCTAACCTAGGCGAACGTCTAACACCTCCCGGTATCTCATTGAGGTTGCCCATAGCAACTGGATCGTTTTTATAATGTTCTCTGAACGTATGTAGGTTTGTGTTTGCTTTATCAATATCAAACCATGTCACTCGCTGATCATGAAATTCTGGTCTCTGTCCCTGATAGTACACAGTTACATCAGCATTAGGCCATCTGTCCAATACAGATTGCACCATACGTTTAGAATATCTATCCCAGTCTCCAGGTTTGAATGTTGTTATTACTTTGTATCTCATATTTTCATTTTATATTTTTTTATCCAGTCGCTTACTATCCACGATGGTACCAGTGCCTTACCGGCTTTCTGGCTGGTCTTTATAATGTCTAGGCCGCCCTTGTCCTTTAATGCTTTGTTGTAGAAGTCTATTAATTTCTTGCTGGTGCCTTTAGTCAGCCAATAGCCCAGTGGCACTGTCCAACCTGTTTTCTCTTTTTCAATAATGAAATCTGGCAAGTATCCTAGGTATGCTTTTTTAATTGGTAATTTTGTGTCTGCCTTGTTTAGTCCTATTTTATCCGAGCTCGGTATGCTCATACAGTATTTCATAAACATCTTCGTTGCTAGCGGGAATCTGCCTTCCATGCCGTATGCCATTCCGAACTTGTCGTTCCTCATGAAGAATTCCTCAGGCACCTGTGTGACACAGTCTAAGGCCATGTATGATGCTATTGGATCTTTAGGATTCCATAAATCATCTGGGTAACATTTTTTTATCTCTTCGTGTACTTGCTCCTTAGTAAGATCGCCGCCCATCACAAGTCCGGCCAGTGGACGTTTGATCCTCTGCATCCATAGGGTTATTATATCATCCCACGATTCTATCTGTTCCTTGCCAAGCATTCTTTCAATATATTCTGTCTGGGTCAGTTTCCAATACTTGGGATATCCTCCCAGTATCTCATCTCCCATGTCTCCGGCCATTGTCACCACTATACCGTTATCGTGTAGTACTTTGTTAGTGTGGCAGTACATGGCAATGCTCTGGTTGTACATGGGTTGTTCCATGAAGTATATTGAATCATTCCAACTGTCTATTACATTGTCGGGTGTGATCTTGACTACCCGGTGTTGGTAGCCTTCAATATTTGCCAGTTGTTCGGCCGCATTGGCGTCACTGTTGAAGTCTTCAGATGTTATAATATTAGGTTTCATCTTGTTCGTGAATGTTACTGCAGGACCTTTTAAAAGGTTAAGTTCGTGTGCAATAAGACTGGAGTCCAGGCCGCCACTTAAGAATATGCCAATCTTTCTTTTTCCTATGCTACACATCTCCACAGTCTTCTTTGCCATATCTCTAAATTCTTCTGCATTAAACTTATGATCGCTTGTTGGCTTTATGTATACTCTCTTTGTTTCTATAAATTTTTTATTTTTGATATCATAAACTTTAGTCTCCCCTGTCAATAATTTCTTTATACCGCTGAACGTAGTGTTACGTGTGGCATTGATACCAGTCCATGCGAGGCAACTCATGGCCAGCTTATCGACTGTGCGTGAGTTGGGGACCTTGTCCAACATGCCTTTTATCTCTGAGCCAAAAACTAGGCCTTCGTCTATCTCTGCATAGTACACAGGTTTGATACCTGCATGGTCTCTGCTCAATGTAATCTGTTTTTTATCTATTTCATAATATGCAAAGCCATGCATGGAGTCTATCTCATCAATGAAGTCCAACCCAAACTTGTCTAACCCCCAAGCAAGTAGTTCCGTGTCGCAACCAGTTGTGTCTGTAAAGTCTTTATATTTTTCTTTTAGTTCGTAGTAGTTGAATATCTCACCATTGTATACAAGCATATTGCCCTTGGGTGTCTTCCATGGCTGTTGTGAGTTTCCCGGGTCTGCCATAATACTTAAAAGGTTGTGGCCCAGTGTGACCTCATCTGATGTCCATACACTTTCTCCATCTGGTCCTCTGTGCTTACAAACTTCTATGAAGTTATGTATAAACTCAGGATCCTTTGCTGTTATTCCGTATATCCCACACATATTATAATCCTAATCTCTTTTTAAATCTCTTGAACACAGTACCGTCTTTTATCTCTGCCTCTGTCCATTGTTTGTAACCAAGATCGTAGACCCATTGATCCCTGTCAGGGTATTCAGGTGTTTCTATGTTTGATAGATCTTTGTTTGCTACAGGCCAAGCGAGTGCAAGATCGCTGGTAACAAAGGTAGGGATTCCACGAATGCAGGAATCGATACAGGCAGTAGAATTGTGAGTAACAACAGCATGACAATTATTTAATGCGTCTTGATAGTTAAATCTATAATGCTTTTTCTCATCTCCCTTGAAAAACTTCTGTCCTATTACCACCTGTACATCTGCAGGGAATTCGTCTATCCTTTTCTCCATTGCGGCAACATGATTGGGGTGTGGCCTAACTATAAATTTTCTATCGGTCATGGGCCTCAGTTTCTCATATACATCATTGAACCACTTGATAGGATCTAGTTCGTTCATGCTCCAGTTGTCCTGCGGTTGTAACACAAACAGTATTGGGTCGTCTTGATTTGACTTTCTCCACGGAGCGTAGTTTATGTTCCATAGCTTTTTCATTCGTTCCCACCTGTCAGGGGGACTATGGTCGCTCAGGAAGTTGCCGTTGTTCATGGGAGAGTACAGTGCTACACGCCAGTGATGATTTGGATCAGTTATAGTGTTACCAAAGCTAGATAGTATTCCGCCGTCAAATGTTATTATGTGTATGCCTTTTTTCTTTGCACGTTCTACTAGATCTCTCCTACGTCCCTTGGTGTGATGCATCTGATTGGTGCCACCGTAACCAAACATACAACCGATCGGTGCTGTGGGTTCCATCTCATTTTTATCCCATGGACCTACTTTACTTTCGTTCACAATGATAGGTTCGTCACCACAC
>Ga0209816_1003069_pt1 | contig 11592 bp, 10 predicted proteins | sample CoawatmetaG01DNA_FD_187509 | JGI IMG/M metagenome (GOLD analysis project Ga0209816, IMG submission 187509) | Marine microbial communities from the West Antarctic Peninsula - Coastal water metaG017-DNA (SPAdes) (version 2) | ecosystem: Environmental > Aquatic > Marine > Coastal ... | reverse complement strand
CGAAACTGGTGAATTCTTCGCCGTGAATGATATATTCATATCCTTCACCAAGAGTCTTGAACTCTGTTTTAGTGATAACAGTCGACTTACCATCGACTTCCCGCTTGAATGCCAACTCGGCCAGTCCCCTGGACTTTGATTCCCACTCTTCAGCGACCCCGTTAAACTTCCTCGTGGTGAATACGACGGGGGGCTTGTATGAACTCCAACCCTTGATATTACCCTTCAACCGCCCTGAGTTCTGCGAAGCCTCCTGCTGGTTATCACAGGTCGAAAGGATGCCATAATCCAACATGAATTTTTTTGACATAATGCTGATACCTCGGCTGATGCAGACATTGCCAGTTATGGCGAACGGGAAACTATCCAAGCTGTGATTCCGGTACATCTCCGCGATTTTCTCATTGAGTTCGTCGTCCTTCTTATACAGGATAAGTTCCTTCGTATAAGGAATTGTCAGAGCCAATCCATCACCATTCACAACAAGGACAGCGAAGCCCAACTCGACACAGATATCCTTCACCTCTTCATGTGTCGTCTTCTTGTAGGATGCCGGGATGAACCATTTGGTTCCAGGTTGAATCAGTTCTTGGCGAGTGTTGAGGACGTGTTTAACAAACGCTGAGCCATCCGGGACAGAGTCATCCAAGAGGGTGATATTGTTATCTGCCCAGCCGTGATATTCATCTGTTGTCGTGTTCTCGATGGGAAGAACATTCATCGAGTTGTATTTCTTGAACAACTCTTTAGGTGTCGCAGTGATACAGTAAAGTTGGACATTGGAACGGGACAGAAGACCCTTGAAAGTTTGGTCGATGAAAGAAGTGAACTTGTCTGCTTCGTCCAACCACACCTTGAAGACAAACTCAGAACCAGAACCATCCCTCACGTCTTTCAGGCCATCGATGATGTCATAGATGTCGTCCACGCGGACGCCGTTGGCGCAACACAGGACATTTTTAACAGGCTTTGTGATGAGAGCCCCAACAACCGAATCAGCCGTGTGATAAGATGTTCTCTTGGCCGAAGACAACTCCAACCAGATCTCACCATCCACCGAGAAATCCGATAGGTCGTTCTTGACCCTTTCCCCCGTCTGCTTGGTAAGGAGGAGGTTGTTGTCACAGAGGATAATGTTGATGATCTTCTTCCCTTCTGTGGGAACAGAAAGATCCCTGATAATCTGCTGGATCATCACGAAGGTCTTGCCCGACTGTTCGGGCTTGCATATGAGCGTGCACTTGGTCATCCAATCATTGTCTTCCGTGGAAGACATCGCGCAAAAGGTTGTGTAAGTTGTGTAAGTTGTGTAAGTTGTGTAACTTATAAGTTTTGTGATGATAAATTATGTTCTTTGAAATCAAATTTATGAACAACGAAAAAAAATTTAGTAATAACAAAAAAAATTTAGTAATAACAAAAAATTATCTTTTTTTTTGTCTTTCTCTTGATTTGTTTTTTGTCTTTTATTTTATTTTAAACCCGAGTGGGTGCGAACAATCTGAATGACCCGATGGCTTTCTTGGTTTTCTTGGATTTCTTGACTTTATTGGCTTTATTGGCTTTCTTGGCTTTCTTGGCTGCCCTGTCTGCCTTGGTTGATTTCATGTGGGCATCCACCATGTAGTGAAGAAGATCGATTGTGTCGTCAAAGCTCACTTTATTTTCAGATACGGGTGAAACAGGCGGGGCGACAGGTGAGACGATGGGTGATGGAGGGCAATCATTTTTGGCCGTGCGCGCACGCGAAGGCGAGCAGGCCGCTTCAGTTGACCACGTGCGCTCGATGGGTGATGGAGGGCAATCATTTTTGGCCGTGCGCGCACGCGAAGGCGAGCAGGCCGCTTCAGTTGACCACGTGCGCTCGATGGGTGATGGAGGGCAATCATTTTTGGCCGTGCGCGTGCGCGAAGGCGAGCAGGCCGCTTCAGTTGACCACGTGCGTGGAAGGAGATTGTTTCCACGGTCCATGATGTTTGGTTGTTTGGTTGTTTAGTTGTGTAAGTTGTGTAACTTATAAGTTTTGTGATGATAAATTATGTTCTTTGAAATCAAATTTATGACCAACGAAAAAAAATTATCTTTTTTTTTGTCTTTTCTCTTGATTTGTTTTTTGTCTTTTATTTTATTTGTTTTTTGTCTTTTATTTTATTTGTTTTTTGTCTTTTATTTTTTAGTGAATGTAGATGCAGGTGAATCGAAAGGTGTTACCCTTCTTATCACTAGCCCCAATGTCTTGGAGTGCGACCGTCATGTTGGTAGGTGTACCCGGTTGACCGATATACCCATTAAAGCGATTTGGGATGTAGATGTCCCCGTACGGAGATGAAGCCTTCGCATAGCCATTGCTGAACCCTTTCCGAATCACGGCATCTACCCTGAAGCGGTCCTTGAAAAAGGTCTCGTAGAGAACGCACGACTTATCTTGACTCGTTGTTAGGAGACCCTTATCCCCCGTGCACTCGCCAACCCAGGGAGATGATGAATCGTTTTTTTCACACGCAACCAACGTGTGGAAGTTGAATTCCTCCAACGACTTCAGGTACTGCTTGCAGTTGACCCACTTCTCGTATTCGAAGTCTTCTTCGGCATCTTTGAGCGTCAGATAGACATCTTCTGGAAGAACCGAAACACAGTGGTCTTGAGTTGACCACCACGTCCCCGAGTGCACGAAAATGTTTTCAATCCGAATAGTCTCAGAGAGCTTCATAATCTCCTTGTCGAGGTTGGCGTAGTGTTCCGATTCAGCCGCCCCCATCATCTCGTAGATGGATTGAACATCCGAACCGATGATGCCGAAATCCGTGTCGTGAACATCCCAGTCAGAGGGAGAGCAGAAGCTGATGTAGTCTCCATCGCACATCTGGATAGCAAACTGTTGCATGGTGGTTGAGTAGTCAGTGAAAGTAAGTTGTTAGTTTGATTCAGTCAAGAATTGTTTTGTTGAAGGGTTAATAGATTCACCAAATCAAATTTATGAACAAGAGAAAAATATTTTTATCTCAATCACACCCACCAAACACACCAAACACACCAAAACCACCCTCACCACCAAAACCACCCTCACCACCAAAACCACCAACAGAATTTTTTTTTCGTTGGTCATAAATTTGATTTCAAGAATTTATCGATTCATTAGACTTTAAACCCCAATAACAACTCACATTTTGTGAGCCTTAAGCGTTTCCGCGAAATTTAATTAATTCAATTTTATATGAACTACGACATCATGTGACATCGGGCGGGTTGACGACCCGCTAATAGGGTGACGTGTCCGCTCCCTGAAGTAATCCCTGCCCCACCTGAAAGGCGAGTCCTAGGTGGTCAAAAGGAAACTGCAATATATCCAATGCGAGGATCGGCCAACCTAAGTGGGGGGCGCGAGTAGCATGCAGTAGGCATAAAAGGATTAGTCGCCATCATACCGCTGGTGCCTGCTCATAAACATAAGACCACTACGTCTCCTAGGCCAAAGGAGGTACGAGCAGAGTATAGGACCGTGTAGCATGTGTCCTTAATATTGAATCCCTATAGAATAAAATGACATGGGGGCATCACAACTTTCCAGGCCGCGACCTCCTTATGGTCGCATTTATACCAAATGAAGTATGCGGGAAAGTTTGGCTAATAAGCCGTGGTGTGAGTGGGATGCCTTCGGGTTGCCCTAACTCAGACAATACCTACCAACCTAAACCGGGGAATGAACTCCGGAGCTAATAATACGCCTCAGTGCGTACCCATTTATGGGAATCAGAAATTGCTCTGATTAGATTGAGATATCACACGCACCTAAACTCCCGAGCAACTTAATTGTGGCAGGAGAATGGTGTCCTCTGTGTATGCGAGCGTTGTTGGTAGGATATACTAAATTTTTTTTGTTCGTTTATTGTAAAAATTTGATTGGGTCATAGAAAGACATTACAACAAAACTAACAACAAAACTAACAACAAAACTAACAATGAATCCCGGTCACATGATAATCGACTTGACTGTTGACCTCCTAGAGAGAGACACCAAGAGATATTTGAGAATCTTAAACTCTCTATCTAAGACAGAGAGACACGATGAAATCGCGAAAAGATTGAATCAAAAATCACCGGATACGTGGGAATCAAATCATGTTCACGCATTGTCTATGCTGGTAGGTAAGATGAATCAAGAAGTGTTGGAATACTTTGATGAAAATGGTTCAATTCCCCATCATATGTTCTATGGTTCCCGTATTCCAGAGGGTGTTGACATAGAAACCGCCATTTGTCTCCTAAGGAAGATGATAGAATGTGGTGGAGATATCCGTTCTAAAAACTATTATGAAGAAGACGTGATGGGCCACTTTGAAAATGAAGAGGAAAACCGCTTCTACCGGACAGACAACGAAGAGTATATAAAAGTTGTAAAAGAAATATATGAAAGTGATAAAATAGATAAAATAGATTTTACAGAACATTAAAATGAAAATTTATTCACATAAAGATAGACAAAATTTGATATCCCCGAAATTATAATGAACTACATAAATCAATCACTGAAATGGATGAAATCATTTCTCAATCACAAGCGATGTTTTGGGTGGGAAAAATAGCTGACGAGCACGACTTAAATAATGATATTATCAAAATGCTGTCCAACAAAATGGACGTTTTGTATTTTAAGGAATTGAAGAGAAAAATAGTTGGGGAAATGGGTAATCATATTGAAAAAACATTAGATTATCACCGTATTCGAATGTCAGGAAGAGCAGTATTCAGTGAAGAATGGGGCATCTTGCCACTCAGATATGGTTTCAAACAACCATTGAACATATATATGAGGAAATCATCTTGGCCTGGTCGTCCCTTGGCATTATTTCATCATTATTCTGATAACATATATTATATCAATGGTAACAGAATAAGGTCCATTCCAATTCCCGATTCTGAATTAGAATATTATAGGGGTCAATATGGATTTGATCACGTATCACTACAACACTACACACAAACTAGAGAAACAGTTTCCCCGATTAGTAACGCACAACTCCTCGCATTGCAAAATCGGCAAAGGGAAACGGCCTCCTACGAAAAACGCCACCGACTCTCTTATAATGTCATTAATAACAGAAAAAAAAACGAATTAATTTCACTACAGGGAATTGTACGGTCAGAAATGGATAATGAAAACTAATCCCACATCAATAATGTAATATTATTTTTTATCTTAAACAACCTTCACAATTATGCCGAAGATTTTAGGGCCACGTGTTCAGAATTATCCCCTTCAAGTTTAATACAACAGTACATCTTACAGATAGATATAATAATAATTAGACTAAATATACTATTTAAGGTGAGAAAAACACAATGTATATATATCCTATTATCAAACATACTTTCTTCAATATAATCTCCATAAACACTAATAACTTCTTGAAATGATGGACAAGGTGCTACCCCCCATTCAATCTTGTAAGAATTTGAATACAATGTTGCAAATCCATAGGATTTATCAAACCACGCCCTGTATTCTTCCTTCGAATAGTCCTCGCCAAACTCATTCGCTTTAAAATCATAGTAATATCTTAAATCGCAATTATAATCATAAGTACAACAATCATTTATTGGACTCATATCTTCACTGCAGGATGAAACATCTTCGAAAATATCGCCAACAGACACATCTTTATATTGATATATATTGTATCCTGTAATGATATCCCTTACCCTTGGACAATCCAAGTCACCTTCAGCCTTTTTAACAATAATATTCCAATCAATATAGGTCGTATTTGCTTGCATTACACTGTTATTATCAAACTGACACCCTGTATATATTTCACAACAACCGTAAATAAAATCGTCACACGATTCTGGTTCTTTATTTTTGTCCCGCAAGTAATTAGTATACGCAGGGATATTTGTTTGTAAGATTCTGTATAGAGAATTCATTGATGCCAAAATTAAGCAAAGCAGAATTAATAGGTGAAACCTCAGACTGATATTTTTGGCTGAGAATGTCATGTTAAATAGTGTTAAATAGTGTTAATTAATCACCAATTAACTTAATCAAATTTACAAAAAAAATGCCTCTATAAGAGGACTTTGATGCTATGAACGGGATTCGAACCCGTGCTGTCTAACGTAAATGATACATTCAGAGACAATTTCTATACTTTCACACAATCAGACACCAGATTGCGTTACTGCAGCCGCAAATCTTCGGTCCAAGAACGATTCAGAAAGAACTTATATGAATAATACCAACCACAGAGCGAGTTACGCTCCTGCCTTAACCACTCGGCCACCATAGCTTGGTGGATGTATCGGGTAACGACCCCGAAGTGTTGGACTTACGCCTGTGGATTGGACATCTCACCCCTCACTGTTGCCAGTTTGGAACACTGCTCACCTGAGCCACACCCTAATAGTTGCTTAAGGCAACCAATCTCAGTTCGTAGCGGGAGTTGAACCCGGTTTTCCACATATACCAAATACCTTCGGCCGGGTTGAGCCCCCGTACCAACGATACCAATATATGCTTCAATAAGCCTCCCAAGGGACTTAGCTTGACCGCAAAGCATTCTACGAACGAATTGCCTTTATTAAAGGACTTTGACGCTAGTGACGGGAATCGAACCCGCGTGTCCTTCTTTCGAACGACCTACCTCCCAGGGACACCATACATTCCCAATTTCTTTCATACATTAAACACCCGTCTCAGAGCATCTCCCCTCAAATGAAAAGTCCAGCAACTCTTTGCACATAATCCAGTCAAGGCGTCCCAAGAAGGGACCATATGCTTAGAGGAACCTTCTTTAACACAGGAGGCATACTAAGGAATATTCCTTAGTTTCATGTAATCAATCAACCGGGTTGCTACAGGTGAAATACTTGATAGACGCTAACCGTCTCGCGCTCTCACTAGCCGATTGCCTCTCCACAAAGTGAAGGGGACTTTTGTGCCGACCCCTGGACTCGAACCAGGAACCTCGCGGTTAAAAGCCGCGCGCTCTATCCACGTCCAGAGGGGAAAAACCTCTGTTTGCCCCCCACCCGAAGGTAAGGGGCGACTTGAGCTAGACCAGCATTGGTGTCACATGAGGGACTTGAACCCCCGACCACAAGATTAAAAGTCTTGCGCTCTACCAACTGAGCTAATGTGACTTGGTGTTCCATACGGGGCTCGAACCCGTGACCTCTCGCTCATAAGACGAGTGCTCTAACCGACTGAGCTAATGGAACTTGGTGGTAGCAGGGGGATTTGAACCCCCGAAGCGTATAGCAAGCGATCTTAAGTCGCTCCCCTTTGACCAGACTCGGGAATACTACCTTGTGCCTATTATACTATAGGACTTAATACTACGAGCGGGATTTGAACCCACGATGTCTTTCGTAAATGACGCCAGAAATATGATTGAATCTTCTTTTTCAAAGATATCACGGAGTGATCAAGACCGATCAAACCAAGAATCCAAAGACCCGCACATATCTCCTAAGCCAACCTCTGTCCCGCTAGGAACATACCCTTAGACCACTCGGGCATCGTAGTTGGTGTTCCATACGGGTCTCGAACCCGTGACCTCTCGCTCATAAGACGAGTGCTCTAACCGACTGAGCTAATGGAACTGGGATACCCCATATACGGGGGCCTGTTGGAGGATTCGAACCCCCGACTACAAGATTAAAACTTGTTGCTCTACCATTTGAGCTAAACAGACTATTACACAACTGTGTTCCCAATTAAATAATTATAAACACCAAATCAAATTTATGTCATATATTCGAGAAAATAAGAACAATCTCGAATATAATGTTCCCTTTATTCTTAAATGAATATATATTTTGTTCGTCCCGCATAGTAAAATTTGATTTAATAATAAAAATAAAAGCATTCACAAAAAGCATTCACTAAATGCATCCCCAACAACAAAACCGAGAAATGATGACACACAGAGAAATTATCAAGGAGCGTTCACGGAAATCCCGCAAAAAGCGTGGACTCAAAAACAAAATGAGACTTATGAAAGAGTTTATGGAGATAGAACGCCTTGATAAAGTCGATAAGAAATCAGTAGCAGTATCTATTATGAATTCAATTGAAGAAATCAAAGAAAGTGGTACGATGAACGACAAAATGTACCTTGACATCATGAATCAACTCATGGCATTGCATAATGAAGACTTAAAAAAAGAGCAAGAAAGGACATCTCAAGTCCGTCAGCCAATGGTCGCCGAATTCATTGACATTATTTCTCAAATGGATATCCGTGACTGGAATATTTCGCGTAGCAGGGATGTTTCACGGGACCTCCGCATTTACCCTGAAAATCTCGGCGGGACCCATTTAAATAATGGCTTTTACGGTGGAAGTGGCGTTAATGTTAGGAATTATGGGGAGATTCAATATGATTATTCTGACGAGGATGATGGGATACCTGATATAAGTCAACCTGAGGTAAGTTTTGACGGGGTAAGTCAACCTGACGCAATTCAACCCGAAGTAAGTCAACCCGAAGTAAGTCAACCTGAGGCAAGTTTTGACGAGGTAAGCCAACCCGAAGTAAGTCAACCCGAAGTAAGTCAACCTGAGGCAAGTCAACCTGAAGTAATTCTTGACGAGGTAATCCAACCGGAGGTAATTCTTGACGAGGTAATTCTTGAAGGCGTAAGTCGAGATGGGGTAATACCCGAAGGGGTAAGTCGAGAAGAGAGATTTCAGATGGAACTCTTAAGTGAATCTCAATGGAGCGAAGAAACTCTTTTAAATGATATCTTTTCGCCCACGACGCTGCGCTGGCGTCCGCCATCAAGGGGGCACACCACCCCCACTTAGACGAAAAACTAGGATTAAGATGTATTAATTTGTTCGCGTTATAAAATTATATCCAAAATTATTGATTTCAAGAACATTAATCACAATATATTTGTTCTTTTTTTTTTCCGGGAGCACAAATTTGATTTGCCACATTCATATACTAATTACACAAACAAACAGAGCAACTTAAAGTTCCCACTGTATTTACTTACAGACCTCAACACAACCTCAACACAACCTCAACACAACCTCAACACAACACAACCTCAACCTCAATCATGGCTAAACTCACACAAACTATCGTCAACACTTGGCTCGAGGCGGCCTGGCGCGACGGCTTCTCCAAGGGAGAGACAAGTGCTGGCTCATCAGAGCACGATGAGAGTCAGTGTGTGCTACCCAACTTCGCTGACTTTGACCCTCGGGTAACAAATCCCGAATCTTCCAAGCCCACGCCAGAAGAGTTGTCAAAGTTGTCATTCAACCCCTGCTTGTGTGGCGCTCGAATGTTCAAAGGTTCTGGATTCGCTGTCCAGTGCTCTCGAGTTCACCCACCAAATGGACTCTACTGCAAAACACATCAAAAGAGTGCGGATGAAGCGGCGAAAAACGGGTTGAACATCAGATTTGGTCGTTACGACGAGGAACGACCAACTCACTGGTTGGACAAAGACCCTGAAGACCCTCTCCGGCAAAAGATTGCTTGGTCTGACACCAAGAAATCGAGTCACAAAAAGGCTGCTGGCACGAAGAATATCAAGGTAAAAGACTTGAAAGAATATCTCTCAACTCGTCTCCCCAATGAATCGCTCAAGGGGCTAAAGAAACCTGAGTTGGAGGAGATGTATCACAAGGAAAAGGAGTTGGAAAAGTCAGAATCTGAAACTGAATCTGAAGAAGACACGGCGAACCAAGAAGTCTTGGTTCCGATGGATGAAACAGAAGACAATTTGGAAACGATTGTACCCGCAATCTCTGCGCCAGGAATTGATGGCACAGAATCCACTGGTCCGACATATGCCCCCGGCAGTCCTCCTGCAGATTCGGGGAATGAGACTGAGGATATTCAGGACGAGACAGAGAATCCTGTCAATGAAACCATTGATGTGCCTGTCGATGACACGGTTAAAGCCGCACAGGCGGCGCGCCTAGCCAGACTATCAAGCCAAGTATCACAACCTCTAACATTGGTTGAAGACATTGAGAATATGGAGCCTGAACCTGAACTAGAATCGGAACCCGAGTCGGAACCCGAGTCGGAACAGGAACTCATTCCGGTTAAGGCGCCAACAACTGTAGCAGAATACAGGGAATTCTTGACGGGTGCAGGTGTGTCCATTGATGGAGTAAAGGGTGGTCGCGCTTTTAAGGATTTGTATCACAAACATATGGAGAGTGAATCGTCCAATCAGGACGAAGATGAAGATGAAGAATCAGACGAAGATGAAAGGGAATTCGTCGAAATTGACTATGATGGCGTCGAATATCTAGAAGATGAGACTTCTGGTGAGATTTTCTCCATCAACCACAAGCTGTTGGGTAAATGGGGTCTGGGATGCGAGGAAATTATCTGGGTGGACGAAAGTGCCCGGACAAACCACGAAAGCAACAAGGATTAAGGTTAAGTAATGCAGCGCCCAAATATATTAGATTAGATTAGATTAGATAAATTTTTTTTTGTACGTTTTAGTGAATCCATTATTTTTTTTGTAATATCAATTTTTTTTTTCGGAGGTCATAAATTTGATTGGGGACATTGATAATAATAATCATTACAAACACCAAATACCAAACACTAAATACCAAAAACCTGCAATACAAGCAACTCCCGAGTTAACACTAACCTGTAACTCTCAAATCCGAACACAAACTTACAAAACAATGGCTACCCAAAACTGCGCCAACATCTTCAATGAGCCGAAGGTAATCAAGCCGAAGAAGATGAACAAGCCACTCGAGGGCCTGTCTGGCTGCGCCAACATCTTCAAGGAGCCGAAGGCAATCAAACCGAAGAAGGTGAACAAGCCACTCGAGGGCCTGTCTGGCTGCTTCAACATCTTCAAGGAGCCGAAGGCAATCAAGCCGAAGAAGGTGAACAAGCCACTCGAGGGCCTTTCGGGCTGCTTCAACATCTTCAAGGAGCCGAAGGCAATTAAGCCGAAGAAGGAGAACAAGCCGCTCGAGGGCCTGTATGGCTGCGTCAACATCTTCAGGGAGCCGAAAGCAATCAAGTCGAAGAAGGTGAACAAGTCGCTCGAGGGCCTTTCTGGCTGCGTCAACATCTTCAAGGAGCCGAAAGCAATCAAGTCGAAGAAGGTGAACAAGTCGCTCGAGGGCCTTTCTGGCTGCGTCAACATCTTCAAGGAGCCGAAGGTACGGGTCACCCCGAAGACAAAATGTGGCCTATGCGGCATGATTGGACACAATAAACGGACGTGTCATAATCAGTGCCAACCGTGTTCTGACCAGACCACCCGCGATTACTGCTTTGCGGGTTTGTCTGCCGCACAGGCAACACTTATCGCCAACATTCTTTAAATGAAAACTAACGAAAAACCGAAAAAAAACAACTAAAAATGCAAAAAAATAAAAAAACACTAAATACCAATGGTTCAATTCCCTTGGTATTTTTTTTCGTTTAATAATTACGATTATTAAAAAATATCAATGTACGCGATGAGTTTCGAATTATAAATTTTTATTTTCACCTGTACAACGGACGCAAATAATCTGCGAGAAAATTAATTTAAAATACAGGGTAATTATTTTTCAGCGAATTCTTTTCCACCTTAAATTAAAAG
>Ga0209816_1003065_pt1 | contig 11598 bp, 13 predicted proteins | sample CoawatmetaG01DNA_FD_187509 | JGI IMG/M metagenome (GOLD analysis project Ga0209816, IMG submission 187509) | Marine microbial communities from the West Antarctic Peninsula - Coastal water metaG017-DNA (SPAdes) (version 2) | ecosystem: Environmental > Aquatic > Marine > Coastal ... | reverse complement strand
AAAACTAATAATATTTGATACAACACTTAGAGATGGAGAGCAATCACCTGGCGCATCAATGACCAAGGATGAAAAAGTTCGTATTGCTAAAAGTTTAGAAAAAATGAAAGTTGATGTTATTGAGGCTGGTTTTGCAATCGCATCTCAAGGTGACTTTGAGGCAGTCCAGGCAGTCGCTAAAGCGGTTAAAGATTCAACAGTATGCTCGTTAGCAAGAGCTCTTGATAAAGATATTGATAGAGCCGGTGAGTCAATTAAAGGCGCAAATTCAGCTCGAATTCACACTTTTATAGCAACCTCTGATATTCATATGAAGATGAAACTAAGAATGACGCCTGATGAAGTTGTTACTCAAGCAATTCGCTCTGTTAAAAGAGCTACAAAGTTCACTGATAATATTGAGTTTAGCCCAGAAGATGCTGGTCGCTCAGATATTGATTTTCTGTGTAGAATAATTGAGTCAGCTATTAATGCTGGAGCAACAACAATTAATATTCCAGATACAGTTGGATACAATATCCCTCATCAATTTGGTGAAACAATGAGAGAGTTAATAGAAAGAATTCCAAATTCTGATAAAGCAATTTTTTCTGCGCACTGTCATAATGACTTAGGCCTTGCAGTTTCTAATTCTCTTTCAGCAGTTTTAAATGGCGCAAGACAAATTGAATGCACTATCAATGGATTAGGAGAAAGAGCTGGAAATACTTCTCTTGAAGAGGTTGTAATGGCTGTGCGAACTCGGCAGGATGTATTCGGAACAGATACAAATATTGATGCTACTGGTATTCTTGCTGCCTCTAGATTAGTATCCTCCATAACTGGATTTGTTGTTCAGCCAAATAAAGCTATAGTTGGTGCTAATGCTTTTGCACATGAAGCTGGAATTCACCAGGACGGAGTTCTCAAGCATAGAGAAACCTATGAGATCATGAGAGCAGAGGATGTTGGTTGGAATAAGAATTCATTAGTGCTTGGTAAACATTCTGGCCGTAACGCTTTTAAAGCTAGACTTGGAGAATTAGGTATTGAGTTTGATTCAGATGAGGCATTAAATGATGCTTTTTCTAGATTTAAAACTTTAGCGGATAAAAAGCATGATATTTTTGATGAAGATCTTCAGGCTTTGGTTTCAGATGCCCAAACTGAGTCATCTGAAACTATTCGCTTGGTTTCACTCAAAGTATCTGCTGAATCTGGCAAAGAAAATACTGCAGACGTAACGCTGTCGATAAATGGTAATGAGCACAGCGCTTCAGCTAAAACATCTGGCGCAGTTGATGCTACGTTTAATGCAATACTATCCTTAGTTGATATAGATCCAAAGCTTCAATTGTATTCTGTAACAAATGTAACTCAAGGAACCGACTCTCTTGGTGAGGTCAATGTGCGTTTGGAGTATGAAGGAAAAATTGTAAATGGACAGGGTGTTGATACTGATATTATTACCTCCTCTGCTAAAGCATATGTCAATGCTCTTAATAAAGTAATGACAAATGTTGAGCGAGCTCATCCACAGATTTGACTATGCAGTTAAGAAATGAATATCTTGAGGCTTTAGGAATTCCAGATTTTCTCTATTCTAAAATTGAGTCAAAAAATTCTCCTGAACCATTATTAAAGCTTTTAATAATTGAGGTGGGGGATCAAGACTCATTTTGCTTAAAAGGTGATAGTCAAAACTTATTAATAAAGATGCTTGCATCGATCGATTTAAGCATTAAGAGTGCTCAACTTGTTTCACTTGAAAAAAATCTTATTGATGAACATATAAAAAATAACCCTTCAGAGGCTGTGTTGCTTATGGGCTCTTCTTATAAGTCAACCAAGTCAGATATTTTTTTAATACATCATCCAAGAGATATTCTAAAGGATTCAAGTCTTAAACGTGAATCTTGGGAGATTTTAAAAAAGGTTAAACAATGTCTCAAATAGATTATTCACTTAACTCATATAAGAGGCCTAAGTTAGAAACTCCCAATGGAGAAAAAAAACTATTAATGCATTCATGTTGCGCCCCTTGTGCAGGAGAAATTATGGAGGCTTTGGCTGCATCTGAGATAGAGACAACCATTTTTTTCTATAATCCAAATATTCATCCTTTTGATGAGTATGAGCTTAGAAAAGAAGAAAATATTCGTTTTGCAAAAAAACTTGGTATGCCAATTATTGATGCTGATTATGACCGTGATGAATGGTTTTCTATAACAAAAGGTCAAGAAAATGAGCCAGAAAGAGGAGAGAGATGTTCTACCTGTTTTGACATGAGATTTCAAAAAACAGCTAAATATGCCTCTGAAAATAATTTTGATATTATATCTTCAACACTTGGAATTTCTCGCTGGAAGGACATGAAGCAAATTAATGATTCAGGTGCAAGATCTTCAGAGTCACATAATGTTCCTTATTGGGATTTTAATTGGCGTAAACAAGGAGGGTCTTCTAGAATGCTTGAGTTATCCAAACAAGAGAACTTCTATCAGCAGGAATATTGTGGATGTGTCTACTCTTTAAGAGATACTAATAATTGGAGAATCTCAAAGGGTCGAGAAAAGATTGAAAGAGGAGTTAAGTTTTATCAAGAAGCTAAATTAAAACTATCTCAATTAGACTAATTTTCAATCAGATACAGTAGAAGTGATTTTTGAACATGAAGTCGATTTTCAGCTTCACTCCAAACCATACTCTGCTTTCCATCTATCACCTCTGCACTAACCTCTTTACCTCGATAGGCTGGAAGGCAATGCATAAATATTGCATCATCTTTAGCCTGACCCATCAATTTTTGATCAACTTGAAAGCCCTTAAACGCTATTTCTCGCTGTTTTATTTCTAATTCTTGACCCATGCTAGTCCAAACATCCGTAACAATAATGTCGGCATCTCTGCAAGCATCATTAGGATCTTCAAAGAAACTGATATTTTTTTGATATTTTTCAATAAATTTATCAGAAGGCCCATAACTAGATGGGGTTGCAATAGAAAGCTCAAAATCAAATATTGCAGCAGCCTGCATATATGTTTGACAGACATTACAGCCATCTCCAACCCATGCTATTTTTTTACCATTGATTGAGCTCCTATGCTCTTCATAAGTCATTAAGTCGGCAAGTATTTGGCAAGGGTGAGATTCATCTGAAAGAGCATTAATAACTGGCTTGCTAGAATATTTTGAAAACTCAACTATATCTTCATGTGAGGACATTCTTAGCATAATTGCATCAACCATTGAGCTAATAACTATAGCGCTGTCAGTAATTGGCTCGCCTCTTCCTAGTTGTATATCTTTCTCAGAGAGGAAGAGTGACTGACCGCCAAGCTGAGTCATTCCGGCTTCAAATGAGACTCTAGTTCGTGTAGAGGATTTATCAAAAATCATTGCTAAAGTTTTGTTTTTTAGGGCTTCATTTATAAGTCCAGACTTATGCTCTTTTTTAAGTGAGATTGCGCGATCTATAATTCCTTGTAAATCATTTTTCGAAAGCTGGTCAAAGTCGATGAAATTATTTGGCATAGTTGTTCCTAAATACGAATTAGTTTTATAATCTTATTGATTAAGATATCAATTTCTTTTTTAGATATTATAAGTGGTGGCAACAATCTAATAGAATTACCAGTGATATTTATTAATAGTTTGTCATCTAGAGCTTTTTGAGTAAGCATACTGCAATCAATAATACTATCATCAAGCCCAATACCAATCATAAGTCCTTTGATTCTTAACTCCTTCACTACATTAAAATCCATTGTTTTTGACTTAAATTCTGACTCAAAATATTGACTCATTTTAAGTACGTTATCAAGAATTAATTCACTCTCAAAGACGTCAAGAACACTTGAGGCTACACCTGTTACTAGTGGATTGCCTCCAAAGGTTGAGCCATGGGTTCCTGGAATAAGCATTTCAGCAGCTTTACCTTTGGCGAGGCAAGCTCCAATTGGAACACCGTTACCTAAGCCTTTAGCTAGGCAGAGAATATCAGGAGTGATTTTATTGTACTGATGAGCAAAAAGTTTTCCTGTTCTCCCCATTCCAGCCTGAACCTCATCAAGAATATAGAGCCATTCATTTTGCTCACAAAGCGATTTGACTTTATTTAAATAATCTACATGCGGAATTATAACGCCAGCCTCCCCTTGAACAGGCTCAAGCATTACAGCAACCACGTCTTTATTACTGCTGTATTTATTGATAGCATCAATGTCATCAAAGTCAACATGAACAAATTCACTCATTAATGGAGAAAAACCTTCTTGAACTTTGCTTTGACCTGTTGCAGATAGAGTTGCCATTGTTCGGCCATGAAAACCTTTATTTGCAGTTAAAACAATTGGATTTTGAATATTTTTAGAACGCGCATAAAGTCTAGCAATTTTTATCGCAGCTTCATTCGCTTCCGCTCCTGAATTTGAAAAGAAAACTTTATCCATATTAGCTAGATTGCATAGACGTGTTGCAAGTTTTTCTTGATTTGCAATACGATAAACATTTGAAGTATGAAGCAGTTTTTTTGACTGATCAACAATGCTCTTTGTAATTGTTGGGTGAGAATGACCAAGGTTTACTACGCCAATACCTGAAAGTGCATCAAGGTATTCATGCCCAGATGTATCAGTCAACCAACAGCCACGACCTTTTGCAAAGGTAACTTCGAGTGGGTAGTAGTTAGACATTAAGTTTGACATAAATAATTCCAGTTAATAAATAAAAAAAGCCCCATAATGGGGCTTTTGAATCTAAGTTATTTGCCAGATTAAGGCAAATTAGCCACCATTAATAAATAAACTTGAAGACAAGATCTTCGAGAAGTATAGGGTCTTAAGTGGCGTGATTCAAATAACATTTCAGTATTAAATATAAATTAAAAGAATTATTATATCCTAATTTTTATACTCATACTTTCTGTAATTTACTCAATATAAAAGATAAAAAAGTTAAATATTATGATGAATTTATGACACAATATATTTGCAAGAAACATAATTTTATTTCATTAATTTAAGGAGTAAAAATGCAACTCAACCTTTCTGGTCATCATCTTGATATTACATCTTCTATCAGGCAGCATACGAGTGATAAACTTACAAAAATAAAGCATCACTTTGATAATGTCATGAATGTTAACATGATTTTAGAAGTGCAAAAAGACCTTCAAAAAGCTGAAGCAACTATCCATGTTAGTGGGGCTGATTTATTTGCAAAAGCCCAAAGTAATGATATGTACGTTTCTATTGATCAATTAATCAATAAGCTTGATTCTCAAATAATTAAGCATAAAGAAAAACTACATAACCACAGAGCTTAGCTTATATAAATTATAATATGATGTAATAACTGCATAATAAGTTTAACTTGTTATGCAGTATGAACCATTGGATTGTAAATATGGCTGAAGTTGAGCTTACTAATTTCGAAGTAAGTCTTCAAAATTTAATGACTGCACTAGAAGTATCTAATCATGATGAGGCAAAACATCAAATCAAAGAACTTCATCCTGGAGAAATAGCTAGGCTGTTAGAAGCCATACAGCCTAAAGATAGAGCAGCTATTTGGCCTGGGATAGAAATTTCAATGCAAGGTGAGGTTTTAAAAGAGGTTAATGAGGACGTCCAGTCTCAGTTAATTGGAGAAATGTCGGTAGACGATCTTGTTAAGGCTACTGAAAAATTAGATACTGATGACTTGGCTGATATTGTTCCAAACCTGCCTGAATCTGCAGTTCATAGCCTCTTATTGACGCTCGATTTTAAACATCGAGAACGTCTTAATAAAATTCTAAGCTATCCTGAAGACTCTGCTGGCGGATTAATGAATACTGACTTTATAACTGTCAGGCCTGACGTCACAATAAGGACTGTAATAAGATATTTAAGGTTACTTAAAGAGATGCCTGTAGACACTGACCAAATTTTTATTGTTGATAGAGACTTTAATTATTTAGGCTCCTTACTGATTACTACTTTGTTAACTGAAGAGCCAGAGAAAATCGTTACTTCATTGATCAATAATGAGGCCTCAAAACCAATTAATGCCGAGACTGATGAAGCTGAAGTGGCCTTACTATTTGAACAAAGAAATTTGATTTCAGCTCCCGTAATTGACGAAAATAATCAGTTAGTTGGCCGAATTACAATTGATGATGTAGTTGACGTGATTCGTGATCAGGCTGAGCATTCTGTGATGTCCATGGTTGGTTTGGATGAGGATGAGGATGTCTTTGCTCCTATCTTTCAAAGCTCAAAGCGGCGAAGTGTTTGGCTAGGAGTTAATCTAATTACGGCGTTTATTGCGGTCTACTTTATTGGTCTTTTTGAAGCTACCTTGCAGCAAAAAATTGCTTTAGCAATATTAATGCCAGTAGTTGCTAGTATGGGTGGTATTGCAGGCACTCAAACTCTAATAATAGTTACTCGAGGAATTGCAACGGGAAGAGTGACCTCGGCCAATATCAAAACTTTAATCAATAAAGAAGTTGCAGTAAGTGGCCTTAATGGCATAATTTGGTCCATCGTTATTGGGCTAATTACTTACTACTGGTTCTCCGACTTGCTGCTGAGCTTGGTCATAGCGCTTGCAATAATTACTAATTTACTTGTCGCTGCTTTTTCTGGTGCATTCTTGCCTTTGGCGCTTACTAAATTAAAGATAGATCCTGCTTTGGCTGGAGGAGTTATTCTTACAACTATCACAGACGTCATTGGTTTTGTTGCCTTCCTTGGATTAGCAGCTTTATTTATTTAATTTTGTAATTAAATGAAACTTTTATATACGAATGAAAATCGAATAATGGTTATGAACGTTAAAAACGTTTTAATTAATAATGGTTATGAGGTAATTCTTAATAATGAGTTTGCATCAAGTGCGTCAGGTGGCTTAGCTCCCTTTGATACTTGGCCAGAAGTCTGGCTATTAAAAAATAGTGATTTACAAGGGGCTAAAAAAGTTCTTGCGTCAATTGATACTGAATTAAGCCCAATTACTTGGAAGTGTGGTGACTGCAATGAGATTAATGACCAAACCTTTGATTTTTGCTGGAAGTGTAGTAGAGAAAATATCCAATAAACTATTTTTATGAAAAAACTTATTTTTCTTTCATTAATTGTAATAATTGTTGGTTTTGTTTCTAAGGATGTCTATCTAGTTATAAAGCTAATTATGTACTTTGCCTTCTTTTGGTCTATTATAAGACTTGGAAGGTTTCTATCTAGAGACTTTAATGATGGAAGAAATAATGATTATTTTGGTGAGTAATAATTTAGTATTTGATCCTAACTGAAGTATCAAAAAATCTTTAAAAACTAAAGCGTTCTTGTCATCTTTATATGATTAATTCCAGCCTCTTCAAACTTATCACCAGTACACGTAAAATTAAGATCAGTATAAAACCCTCGAGCTTGCCACTGAGAGGAGAGCCATAATGTTTTCAATTGATTTTCTTGAGCCCACTCAATGAGCATTTTCATAATTAATTTACCTACGCCTTTACCTCGAAATTGCTTTAAAACAGCTACCCTTCCTATGTGGCCATCAGGCAGAATTCTCCCTGTTCCAATTGCTTTATCATCTAATAATATGAGTATATGAGTAGCAACATCATCAAAACCATCTATTTCAAGCTCTTCAGGTACATTTTGTTCATCAACAAAAACTTTAAACCTTACTTCACATATTTTTTGATGATTAGATTTATAGTTAGTTGTGATGGCTGAAATGTTTTCCATAATTAACTATAGGTGAATAAAAAATAGATTAACCGCTAGAGCAATATATATTAAAGCTGCGATGAAGTTAAGGTTTTTATTTACAGTTTTTGATTTCTTTAAAGCTCTCTCAAGAAAACTAGATAAGAAGGCAATTAATGTAAAAACAAAAAATGCACTAAAAATGAATAATAATCCAAGCAGAAATATCTGAGATGAGATATTATTATTGGGATTTACAAACTGAGGTAAAAAAACCAAAAAAAAGATTGCTACCTTTGGGTTGGTTAGGTTCATAACAACACCAGTAAAATAGTATGATTTATTCGAACTATTTTTGGAGGCTCCCCCTAAGTTTAAGTCTTTATTTTGAATCGAGAGCCATGCAAGATAAATAAGGTAGAAGGCGCCAACGATTTTTAGTCCATTAAAGGCAAGTACACTTGTTTGAAAAATAACGCTAACACCAATGGCAACTAAGATTGTGTGACCTATGAGTCCTGTACAGAGGCCAAGTGTAGTGTAGAGTCCAATCCTCCATCCTTTTAAAGCTGAGTTACTCATTACAAATAAATTATCTGGCCCAGGAACTAAACTTAAAACTACAGATGCAGTAATAAAAGTGATTATTGTCTCAATACTTAATACTTCAAACATTCATGAGCCTCTGGTGTAGTTATTTGCTAAAAACTTCGTTTGGATTCTTATAGGCTTTGAATTCGATAGAATTGCCTGAATAGTCTTCGAAAAACATTGTTGCCTGTTCACCAGGTAAGCCTATAAACCTAACATTAGGTGTAATAATAAATTTAACAGCTTCTGATTGAAGTTTATCGGCTAAATCATAAAAGATACTCCATTCTAGTACACAACCAAAGTGAGGCATAGGAACTGAAACGTCTTCAACATTTGAGCTAGTTTTACTACTTTTAATTACTTCTCCAACATGAAGAGAGAGCTGGTTTCCAAAAAAATTAAAATCTACCCATGTGTCTGAACTTCTTCCTTCAAGGCAGCCCAAAAGATCCCCGTAAAATTTTCTTGTGGATTCTAGATCGTTTACTGTATATGCCAAATGAAAGACGCTCATATATATCTAAGTTAAGAAGTACCCATTATTAAACCAATAAGAATTAGTATTAAACCAGTTACTCTATTTTGCCATAATATTTTTTTTGGGTCTGACAGAAATGATTTTGATATTTCAGCAAGCATAAGGTAGCCAGTCATTACAAATAAATCGACACTGACTAGTGTTAAAGTTAAAATTAAACAAGTAGAAATTTTAAGGGCAGTTAAATCGATAAAAAGTGGTATTAATGCAAGAAAAAAAACGGTACCTTTGATGTTTGTTATGTTGACAAAAAAACCTTTTAAAAGAGAATTTAAAGGGCTAAAAGTATTTTCTAGACCTGTTTTAGAGGTAGATATTTGTTCAATTTTTTTAAGCCACTGTATAACTCCTAGTAGAACCAAGTAAAGCATTCCAAGTATTTTAATTATTGAAAAAATACTTGGAAACTGATCAATTAATACTCCTAGTCCTAATAGTAGAAATATAATTTGACTCATTAACCCAAGTTGCAGACCAATTACTGAAATTATTGATCTCTTAAAGCCATATTGCGTTCCTTGGCTTATTGAAAAAATTGCTCCAGGACCAGGCGATATACTAATAAAAAGTGCAGATGCTAGTAACCCAAGCCAGACAGTAAATTCCATAATTTATTTAGTTAAAAGGTATTGATGAAACCTTTCCTAGTCTAATGCCCCATGGCGTTTCGATTTCTACTTCTGAATCTATATCATTAAATCCTGAATCAATAGTTGCCATAGCCATATTAATTTTTAGTCTTGGAGAATATGCAGCGCTAGTAACTTTTCCGCATATTTTTTTGCCACTTTTAACTTGCCATGGGCTAGCACAACCGCCAATAAATGCATCACCTTCAATAATAAGGCCAACGAGTTTTTTAGTGATTCCTTCGGAGCGAATTTTATGGAGTGCATTTCGACTTAAGTATTCAGCTTCTTTATCGAGCTGACAAAAACTATCTAAAGGCAGCTCTAGTGGATTGCTATTAATATCCATATCATTACCCCATGAAAAAAGACCTGACTCAACCCTTTCAATATTATTTGGTGTTCCAGGCTTGATGTCATATTTTTTTCCAGCGTTAGCAATAATATCCCAAAGTTTTTGACCTTGAGAACCATCACGAAGATAGAGTTCAAAGCCACCTTGCTTGCTCCAGCCTGAGCGCTGAACAATTAAAGGAATACCTTCTAATTCGCATTCTCTAAAAAAGAAGTACTTAAGGTCTTTAACCCAGTCATCAAAAAGGTCAAGCATTAAAGGTAGGTTATTAGGACCTTGAATTGCTAAAGGAGAAACATCTGGCTCACTAATCTGTAAATCCCAGCCCAATCCGCAGGCTAATCCACGAGTCCATAGTAAAACATCACTATCAGCAATCGAAAGCCAAAAATGATTTTCGGCTAATCTTAAAATGATTGGATCATTTATAATTCCACCATTTTCATCAGTTATAAGGGCATATTTTCCTTGACCAATTTGAAGTTTTGAGAGGTCTCTTGAGGTAATATATTCAACAAATTTGTATGCATCACTACCAATTATTTCAACTTGTCGTTCAGCTGCAACATCCCACATGGTGACGTTATTCATTAAATTCCAGTAGTCAGACTCTGCGCCTTCATAAGAAGTAGGCATAATCATATGATTATATAAGGTGAAAGTTTTAGCGCCAGCCTTAAGAGTAGCCTCGTAATAAGGAGATTTTCTTAAGCGATCTGACAGGGTAAAGTTGACATGTCCATCCATTGGTTTACTCCAAGTTTTAAGTGTTAATTGTTCTTAGCAAGAATGAAGCCTTGCAAAGGTAAAAAAGTGTATTTTATACCTTATCTTTTAGATTTTTCAACTATAAGGAATCTGAAGAAATACCATTAGATTTAAGCCACTTAGCAAACTTTGTTTTTATTTTATTAAGAGATTCATTGTCGTTAGCTTCAAAGCGTAAAACTAAGCAAGGAGTAGTGTTAGAAGCCCTAACAAGCCCCCAACAATCTTCATAATCGACTCTAACACCGTCAATAGTATTAATAGTTGAATTAGGAAAATTAATATCTGCTGACAGCTTATCCATTGCTTCAAATTGCTGACCATGCTTCTCAAAGTTAATATTAATTTCAGGGGTACTTATATTTATTGGAATTTCATCAAAAATCTCAGAACATGACTTATTACTCTTGGAAACAATTTCTAATAACCTTGCTCCAGTATAAAGAGCATCATCAAAACCATACCAGCGCTCCTTAAAGAAAATATGCCCTGACATTTCTCCAGCTAACTCAGCTTTAGTTTCTTTAAGTTTTTGCTTAATAAAGCTATGACCGGTCCGGGACATAATTGGCTCACCACCATTTTCAGAAATAAATTTGGGTAGAAGTGAAGTGCACTTCACATCAAAGATTATTTTTGCACCTTTATTTCGGCTTAATACATCTTTTGAGTAAAGCATCATTTGCTGATCAGCCCAAATAATCTGGCCTTTGTTATCAACCAACCCTAGTCTATCACCATCACCATCAAATGCAAGGCCTAAGTCAGAACCAGTACCCTTAACTTCTTGGATTAGATCTTGTAAGTTTTCTGGTTTAGAGGGGTCGGGATGATGGTTTGGAAACCTACCATCAACTAAACAGAAAAGCTTAGTTACTTTAACGCCTAGTGCTTCAAACAATTGAGGAGCAATGTTACCTGCTACGCCATTTCCACAATCTATTACAATCTTTAGTTCTTTCTCAATTTTGATGTCTGACTTAATAGTGTCTATATAGTTTTGATCGATATTAATAGAGGTTGAGGTGCCA
>Ga0209816_1003053_pt1 | contig 11617 bp, 21 predicted proteins | sample CoawatmetaG01DNA_FD_187509 | JGI IMG/M metagenome (GOLD analysis project Ga0209816, IMG submission 187509) | Marine microbial communities from the West Antarctic Peninsula - Coastal water metaG017-DNA (SPAdes) (version 2) | ecosystem: Environmental > Aquatic > Marine > Coastal ... | reverse complement strand
TGAAGGCTCAAGAAGTTGGTTTAACTTTAGGCACAGTATTCTATTTATGTGTTAATATATTATTATGGTGTTTATTATTAGGAGTAATAGAATGAATAAGTATGTAATTATAAGAACAGTACTACAACAGGGGAAGCACACCTTTCAAGTCAAGGCAGACGAAGATGGCTTAATTCTTGATGTGTTCCAACATGTCGGAGAAATGGAGCTTGAACATATAGAAAGCAAGTCTATTTTCTATGACGAGATTGGTTTAGAGCCTATATGTGAGTCAGACCAAAAGGTTAAGGACGAACAGATTGGTAAGCGGGTTATGACTCTGCGAGAAAAAGCAGTGGAGATGAGTAACAGGCGCACTGAAATAGCGGGTGAAGTCAACACAGAGTGGACACCATTAAAGGAGAAAGAGAAAGAAGAAAAGTTTGCTATTCAACAGAGAGATAATTTTGTTAATATGATGAAGATTAAACGCCATAAACCCACATAGTAAGGGTAGGGCTGACCTCTAATGTCTTCTTATATGGAAGATATGGAGGTCATTTTGTCCTGTTTTAGTCTCAATAGTACCAATACTGGTGTTATTGACAGTAAGACAGAAAGAAAAGGTTGCTTAAATCTAAGATTTAGGCTTGAAATTAACTGTTAGGAGATGTTATGTTACAAATAAGAAGATTTATAAAGAGGTCTGTTATATACCTCGCTTTTATATCATCAATGATTAGTGCGGGGTGCATGGTTTATGTAGTCATGTGGCTTGAAGCACTAAGGAAAGGGTGGCTAGTATGAGTAATGTATTTTTATTCGAGCCAAGCAAAAAGAAAAGATGGGACTGTTTAGTTACCATCAAGGAAGCTGTACTCAATGTTGAGGCAGACACTGAAGAAGAATTTATTAATATAATAAAAGAAACTTTTAGTGAAGACCGCAACATTGACTTAGAAGACTATGAAATATCTGAAATCACAGGAGAAAAAATATGAATAACGCAACAGTAAAATATAAAAAGGACAAGGTGTCTATCACTATGTCAACAGTTGCATATGCAAAAATGTGTACACAATTCAATGTATTTAATGAAGCTATGAATGACTGCATGGAAACTATGGATTTTAGACTTAGTGAGCTAAACTCTATGGATTATCTGAGATATTCTATGATTCATCACATGGGATTTGTAAAGACTGTTGAAGATAGTTATTACAGTGACTATAAAATACCTGACGGGAGTAAGAAATGAGTAAAGTAATATACATGTTTGACGAGAAAGATGCTCGTCTTGAATTCAATGATGCAGTCTCTTGCGCTTATGAGGGCAGTGACTGGTGTGAAGATGGCTCTATCCGTCAAGACATTGCTGATTTAAAATCACAGGTAATTTCTGCTGATGATGAGGTTGATGGATTAAATGCATCTTGTGAAGATTTTAGTAGACAGCTGTATGATTTAGATGAGCTGACTCTCAGTCTATACAACAAGATTGAGACACTAGAAAAAGCAATGAGCCTAGCAACTTCTTCTTTACTAACACTAGAGAAGATGGTTAGTACGCAAGCGCTCAAGAATAATCTCACTGCTCTGCATGTGAGGTGGGTAGATAAAAGTGATGACACTTCTAATGCCTTTGACATAAAATAGGAGAAAAATATGAGTAAAGAAACAATAGCTTACACATTCCAAGCAAGTTATGACTGCCATGCTTTATGGAAGTTAGAAAATGGAGTGAAGTTACCCAAGCCATTAGAAGAAGCTACAGAAGTGTGGATTAAATATGATGAGCTTTATGTTTTGTGGGAGGGACACCTACCCATGAGCTTTCAATTAACAGAGAGCGCTGAAGTAGAGGTTGATTCAAAACGACCATCAAGTTTAATGGTGTGGAAAGGTGAGGATTATGAGCACAATAACATTGTATATGATGATGAGCCCTACAAAGACCAGACCTTTGCCCTTAGAACACTTCTAACGAATCTTTGTGAGCAAGTTAATGATGATATAAACCCTGCGAACAGGACTAAACATCTTAAAGGTGCGTTGCAAGAGGCTTTAGACTACTTAACAGGAGAAAATAGTGTATAATTATTTTAAATTAAAAGTTCTACTAGTAACTATTGCATTCTTAATGGGTTGCAGTACACTAGAGGAAAAGGTAGTGGTGTCAGGCTATGCGCCTGACTACGCTTTAATATGCAGTCCCGCTGAAGCACAAATGTGCATAGGTTGGGCTGGAAATACTGATTAATTAGGAGAAAATTATGATAATCAGAGTGCAATGTAACAATACAGAAGAGAAACATATTCTTTTTGACCTGATGGAACTGTCAGGATTAGGTGCTGTATTTACTAGAGCAGTAATGAAAGGATTCTTAGATGAAAGCGAGGATAGGGAGGTAGAATTTGTACAGCTATCCGTAGATACACCCGCACAACATAAAGACTGTTGTAAAGTACTCACTTTCTTTCTTGAATATGTACAAGATATGACGGGAGGTAGTAACAGTGAGCGATTATAAAATAAAAAGAGAGGCAGAGAATAACAGAACTGTACAGATACTAAGCTATTTAATTGAAAACGAATTGCTTAGTGATATCGGTAATGTAATTGACATAATCTCTTGTTTCCCTACTGATGTGCCTATGCTGATTAAAGAGTTGCAAAATTCTAATGGTGTAGATAATGATGAGCCTATAGAAATGTTAGAGATTCATTATGATATCAGTTACTGTGAAGAATGTAATGTTGTCCAAGAAGAAGGCGATTGCTACAACAATAATTGTTGTTGGAGTGTTAACTTTGATGACAACAGGGCGCAAGAATGAGGGGTAGTGATGCACTAGGGATGGAAGAAGACGGCATGGTAGAGTATGACCGTAAGAAAAGAGAATACATTCCCGCGGGTGTGACCACAAAACCCATAATGAAGAAAGCAAGAAAGAAAAGAACGGCAGTACGCCGAAAATTAAATAAACTAAATAGGAGACAAAGATGGTAGAAGAAAATGTACACTTACCAGTAAGAAAAGATACTGCAAACAGTTCAATAAAAGAGTTTGCAACAGTAGAGTCGAGACCTTTGTATACATATCGTGAGCAGTATGAAGGTAACAAGTGGGGTAGTTTAATTATGCCCAAGCATAAGACTATAATTAACTCAGAAACTAACGAAGTAATATCGGTAGTGGGTGAGGGCTACAATGTAATACAAAATAATGTGGCAGTGCCTAAGTATGAAGAGGCATTGTTTCGTTCTAAGTTAGATACTCGTGGCATGATGAGGAAAGTTTCTAGTTCTCATGATGGTGCAAGGACAGTAGTTACTTATACTTTCCCCGCACATGAGATGGAAGTTGCTGAAGGTGACCCAATGTACCTGCAGACTACCTTTCTTAATAGCTATGATGGTACTTGGAAGCTTGGCTCACTCTTGGGTGCGCTGAGGTTAGCCTGTACGAATGGACAGGTAGTGCATGATTCGTTCTCTTCATTCTTTGGTAAGCACACAAAGAGTTTAGATGTGGATGATGTAGTTAAAAAGTTGGAGCGTTCTCTTGATGTATACATGGAGAACATCGAGCTATGGAAACAGTATCCTACTACTAAAGTTTCTGCTCTTGATGCAGAGAAAGTTTTGTTTGCTCTCTCTAAGGGTAGTAAGAAGACCAGTAAGATACTAAAAGAAACCCACTCTAGATATGTAAACGAGATGGGCATGAACCTTTGGGCACTGTTTAATACACTAACAGATTGGTCTAGTCACACACAGGTTCGTAAGGAAAGCAACAAGCCTTCTATTATTATTTCAAGAGAGCAGAAAGTAAGAAGTGTTCTACCTCTTTTAGATAATTTGAGGTACGCGGCTTAGATATAGCTTGACAAGAGGGAGGCTATCGTTTATAATACTCATTATGAATTAATAAATAATAATAATTCTACGATAGCTAAACTCTTTGTTTAGTTTTTATATAACATACAGTGTTTTTAAACACAAGGATATAATATAGTGATAGCAACAGGTACAGCACAGTGGGCAAAAGTATTGCCACATCAGTTAGTAACAAATGACAGTTATAAAGACTATAACTTTTGGTCTCTTGATTTAGAAGTCTCCGATAAAGAAAGAGATAGATTAAAAAAGGAAGGGTTACGCCCTTGGTGGAGAAATGGTGAGGAAGAAACTAACATCTTTAAGTTTGTTAGAAAAGAAACATCTTCCAAAGGTAAGGAGTTAGGTCCACCTAAAATTGTTGATGCTAATAAAAACTCATGGAGTAATGGTGAGATTGGTAACGGCTCACAAGTTAAGGTTAGCTTCTTCACATACGAACATGCCATGACTGCGAAAGCTGGACTAGGCAAATCTCTTAATGCGGTTCAAGTAATAGACCTCGTACCTTACGAGGGAGGCGCTGGTGTCAATGAGTTTGATGATGTCGGTGGTGACTTGGATGAACTATAGCTGAAGTTAACCGCGGTTAATTTGACACACCTTGAGGGCATCTATATTGGATGCCCTTATTAATTACGGAGAAATAATTTGGAAAAACTAGACCACACTAATTCTAATTGGAAAGCACATCATGTATCTTGTACAAGTTGTGAGTCTTCCGATGGTGTTAGTATAAATGAAGACAACTCGTGGCATTGCTTTTCGTGTGAAGCTCACGGCAGTGATTACAACGGCGAGTATGTGGAGAATGGCGACAAGCCTGCACAAAAAGAAGTACGGTTAACAGCAACAGGAATACTGGGTGCGTTGACTGATAGAAAGATATCATCGGAGACTGCAAAGAAGTATGGAGTTACTATAACTCGTAACACAGATGGCAGTATTAAAGAACATCTATATCCTTACTACGAAGATGGCAAGAAGATAGCACAGAAGATTCGTAGTGTTAAGACTAAAGACTTTAGGATTGAGGGTAGTGTTAGAACAGCAGAGCTCTTCGGCTCTCAAGCAGTACAGAGTAAAGGTAAGTTCATTACTATTGTAGAGGGTGAGTGTGATGCAATGGCGGCTTATGAATTGATGGGTAGCAAGTGGGGTGTTGTTAGTGTTATCAATGGCGCAAGCTCTGCCTCTAGAGACATCAAGAGAAACTTAGAAGTCTTCAATGACTTCGAGAGTGTAGTGATTTGTTTTGATTCAGACACTGCGGGTAAGAAAGCGGCGAGACAAGTAGCTGAACTCTTCCCACCATCTAAGGCTAAGATAATGTCATTGCCTACTGGCTACAAAGATGCCAATGAAATGCTCAAGGACAACAAGATGCAAGCCTTTATGGAGTGTTGGTGGGCGGCTAAGTTGTTTGCACCTGATGGTATTGTAAGAGGTGACAACATGTGGGACATTGTTAACGAAGAGATTGACCAGTCCTTTGTTGAGTACCCTTGGCAAGGCATGAATGATTTAACTTATGGCATTAGAACTCATGAGCTTATAACAATCGCGGCGGGTAGTGGCATGGGTAAGTCACAGTTCTTACGAGAACTAATATACTATCTCATAAATGTAGAGGACAGTGGCAACATTGGTCTTCTTATGATGGAAGAGTCAACAAGGAGGACAGGACTAAGCTTGATGTCAATGTCAGCTAATAGACCTCTTCATCTTCCTGACACATACATAGATGATACAGAGATGAGGGAACACTATGATGCTACCCTCGGTACTGGTAAGGTATTCCTTTATGATAGCTTTGGCTCTAATACTATTGATAACATAATCAGTAAGGTTAGGTACATGGCTAAAGGATTGGACTGTAAGTATGTATTCCTTGACCACATATCTATACTTGTATCTGACCAACAGAGTGGTGATGAACGCAAGGCTCTTGATGAGATTGCAACTAAGCTTAGGACTCTTATCCAAGAGACAGGCATAGCACTGTTCATGGTCAGTCATCTCAAGAGACCGGGCGGTACTGCTCACGAAGAGGGTGGACTCACCTCTCTATCACAGCTTAGAGGTTCTGCGGGTATCGGACAGTTGTCTGATATGGTGATAGGTTTAGAGAGGGATGGTCAACATGATGACCCTCAGATTAGGAACACTACAACCATCAGAGTACTGAAGAATAGATTCTCAGGGTTGACTGGTCCAGCTTGTTACTTGTATTATGATAAAGATACTGGTAGAATGTTGGAAACTACCAAACCAAATGAAGGTAGTGATGATGAGGAACATGAATTTTAAATGAAGATTGTATTCGACATAGAGACAGACGGACTAGACCCAACAGTTGTATGGGTTGTTGTAACTAGTAATGTAGATACTGGTGACACGCGTACCTTCTTTGATGAAGATAAGTTTAAAGATTACTTATCCCAAGCTGATGAAGTTATAGGTCACAACATTATTGGATATGACATACCCGCACTTGAGAAGTTATGGGGTGTAGACTTTAGTCAATTAAAAATAACTGACACTTTAGTTATGTCTCGTCTTGCTAACCCCTCTAACCAAGGTGGTCACTCGCTTGAGAACTGGGGCACAACCCTAGGCTTTCCGAAAGGTGACTTCCATGAATGGGAACAGTTGAGTGATGAGATGATTACTTACTGTAAGCAAGATGTTAATATAAATGTAATGGTATACAACAAACTAATCGAAGACCTTTCTGAATTCAAGGAGAGAGCCGTTACTTTAGAGCATGAGGTTGCTGACTGCATGAATAAACAAAGACTCAATGGTTGGTTAATTGATGAGCGGAAAGCTAACATACTCTATGCTAAACTATGTGAGAAGAAACAAAACTTAATTGACAAAGTACATGAAACATTTAAACCTTTACCTGTCTTCGTACTACTGACAGACCTCAAGAATAAATATAATACTAATGATATGTATTCAAAAGCATATCAAAAGCAATTAGATAGGGGTGCTCATTGGAATGAAGATGAACAGTGGGGATGTATAGAGTTCCCTGAGTTTAATATAGCAAGTAGACAACAGATAGTTAAGTATCTAAAACATTTTGGGTGGACACCTACCAAGTTTACAGACAAGGGCAACCCTATGGTAGATGAGTCTGTACTTAAAAATGTTACAGAGATTCCTGAATGTGTTTTGATTTTAGAATACTTCTTAATTTCTAAGAGGGAAGCTATGCTTAAAAACATATTAGGTAAGATAGCTAGTGACAACAGGATACATGGCTATGTTAATACTAATGGTGCAGTTACAGGTAGGATGACACACTCATCACCTAACATGGCACAGATACCAGCCGTTAAGAAAGACTCAGACGGCACTGTTCTTTGGGGGTTATCGGGTGGTTACGGCGCTGACTTCAGGGAATTGTTTACTGTTAATACTAACTATTGTTTAGTAGGTTGTGATGCCAGTGGCTTAGAGTTACGGATGCTAGCACACTACATGAATGATAGTTCTTATACCAATGAAATATTACACGGCGATATACATAGTAAGAATCAGATTGCCGCTAAGCTACCTACAAGGGACAAGGCGAAGACTTTTATCTATGCCTTCCTGTATGGCGCTGGCGATGAAAAGATAGGAACTATCGTAGGTGGTGGCTCACAGATGGGCAAGAGAATAAAGGAAGACTTCCTTAACAGCACACCATCTCTTAGAAGATTAAGAGAGAGAGTTGTTAAGGCATCAGATAAAGGATACATCAAAGGTCTTGACGGACGCAAGATATGGATAAGGTCTAGTCATGCCGCATTAAATTTTCTATTGCAGGGCGCTGGTGCAATTGTTATGAAAAAAGCCTTGACAATTTTAAATAAGAGAGCTATAATGGAATGTCTAGATTATAAATTTGTTGGCAACATCCATGATGAGTTTCAATCAGAAGTTTTAAAGGACCATGCTGAAAGGTTTGGTGAACTTGCTATTGAATCTATCAGGGAAGCCGGTAATTACTATGAGCTACGCTGTCCGTTGGATGCTGAATCAAAAATCGGAAACAACTGGGCGGAGACTCACTAATGAAAAAAGATATAAACACTTTAGTCGAAGATATAAATACTATATTTTCTAACATAGGCAACGGTAAGCCTGTCGAATTACCTAAACAAAAAGTAGATAAATTATTAGATGGTTTAAGAGATGTTCTTAATGACTGGGCTACACCTAGGGCAAGAGGGACAGGACTTAGGATGTCTAATGTTGGTAAGCCTAACAGACAACTTTGGTATGACATAAAGTCTTTAGATGTTTCGGAAGACTTAGCACCCTCTGTAATATTTAGATTCTTATATGGTCATGTCGTAGAAGAACTACTATTGTTCTTCATAGACTTAGCGGGTCACAAGTTAGAGTCACAACAAGCAGAAGTAAATGTGAACGGACTCAAAGGTCATGTCGACTGTATCATTGACGGCGTTGTAGTAGATATAAAATCTGCCAGTGACTACTCATTTAAAAAGTTTAAGGATGGTAGGCTAGCACAGGATGACCCATTCGGTTACCTTGCACAACTGTCAGCATATGAACATGGCTTTAATAAAAGCGGTGGCGGTTTCTTAGTCGCTAATAAATCAACAGGTGAGATTTGTTTATACAGACCTGATGATTTAGAAATTCCTAACATAGAAGAAAGACTGAAGACAGTTAGGGCAGAGCTAGAACAAGACTCACCACCTGAAGAGAGATGCTATCCTATCATAGAGAAGGGTAAGTCAGGCAACATGGGACTTCACAACTCTTGTAAGTGGTGCAGACATAAGCACCAATGCAACCCTGACCTTAGAGTATTTAAATATTCTAATGGGTATGAGTTCTTAACTGAAGTAGCAGTACTACCTAGTGTGGAAGAAATAATAATGGAGAACCGATGAACGGAAGAAAAGCTAAGGGCATAAGAAGAGAAGCCATGAGAGAAATGGTTGATTGGTATAAGGGTTTACTCGGACCTGAAGAAGCCGACAAGGTTTCAGCAGATAATATATTTGAGTTGATACCTAAGCAAACACATCAAAGAATGCTTGGTCAGTTTAAATTGTCAGTATATTCTTACCGCTGGTTTATTAAAACAATTAAGCGTGGGCTAAACCCAAAGGACTTTATGAATGGTTGATATAACTGAAGACCTAGAAGAGAATGTAATTTATTTTAAACTCTCAATGGATTCTAGAGTAGGTGCTATGTCATTAGAAATTATAGACAACACAGTAGAGGGCAGTGAGATTTCTAATTTGCTTTCTCCTTTAGCTAAAGGTATCAGTGTTATCTTAGAGGAAGACCCCGACCTATTGTATGAAGCAGGCAGTGAGATACCTGATGGTGAATATATAGCTAATGATAATGACACGCTACACTGATGGGTAAAACAAACCGACATCCTGTCACAAACAAACTTAAACATTCTGTTAGACACAACAGGTTGTGGAAGATGAAGATTGAACAGGATAAAAAGAAAGAGAGAAAGAAAACTGGAGAAATCTATGATGATAAACCCTGAGAACTTAATGACTTTAAGTATGTTTGCTACTCTCATGATTGCTGGTGCAGTTATGATTAAGTATCAAGGAACAAAGTCTTATGAGAAAGGTGTAAGAGAAGCTGTGTTAATGCACAGAGAGGGCAGACTCACCTACAGTGACTATGTAGATGATGATGGGGTTACTATGGTAGACATACAAATAGAACCAATTGAAGATTAAACAAACTAACAACGGAGATTAAAAAGTGAAATTACCAAACGACTACCAAAATTTTATTGCCCTTAGTAGGTATGCTAGATGGCTACCTGAGAAGAAGAGAAGAGAGACATGGAAAGAAACAGTAGCCCGCTACTTTGATTTCATGGAAGACCACCTAAAAGAAAATACTAACCAAGAGTTAATACCTAAGACTAGAAAGATACTAGAGGACGCTGTTCTTAATCTAGAAGTTATGCCTAGCATGAGAGCTCTAATGACAGCTGGTCCAGCCTTATCTAAGAACCATATAGCTGGCTACAACTGTGCTTACCTAAGCGTTGACCACCCTAAATCATTTGATGAATGTTTATTTATCTTGATGCATGGTACTGGCGTAGGCTTTAGTGTTGAGCGACAGTTTGTTAATAAGCTACCGGAAGTACCCGAAGCCTTGGTAGATGTTGAAGATATTATTGTTGTACAAGATTCTAAAGAAGGTTGGCAGTCTGCCTTCCGTAAGTTAATTACTTATTTATATGATGGAGAGATGCCTAAGTGGGACTTCTCTAAGATTAGACTGAAGGGTGCTAGACTAAGTACCTTTGGTGGTAGAGCCAGTGGACCTGAGCCTTTGCTTGACCTCTTTAACTTCTCTACTAATCTATTTAAGGATGCTGTTGGTCGTAAGCTAACGAGCTATGAGTGTCACCGCATGATGTGTAAGATTGCAGAGGTGGTAGTTGTAGGTGGTGTGCGTAGGTCAGCACTGATGTCACTGTCTAACTTAACTGATGAGCGTATGCGCAATGCTAAGTCTGGTCAGTGGTGGAGTGATACGCCTGAGATGGCACTGTCTAACAACAGCGTGTGTTACACAGAGAAACCTGACATAGGTATCTTCATGAAGGAATGGACTTCTTTATACGAGTCTAAGTCTGGAGAGCGTGGTATCTTTAATAGAGAAGCCGCAATCAAACAGGTAGCTAAGAATGGTAGGCGTGATACCAACCATGACTTCGGCTGTAACCCTTGTAGTGAGATACTATTAAGAGATGGACAGTTCTGTAATCTAACTGAGGTTGTTGTTAGAGCAGAGGACACACAGAAAGATATGTTGCGTAAGGTTAGGTTAGCTACGATACTGGGTACATTCCAAGCATCACTAACTAACTTCAAAAGGTTACGACCTAAGTGGGTACACAATACAGAAGAGGAAGCACTACTAGGTGTATCTCTTACAGGTATTATGGACAACTCATTTATGAATGGTAGCACTGGAGATAGGGGACACTACGGTAAGCGCAGTCTTCCTGATTTTCTTTCAGACCTTCGTAAAGAAACAGTAGCAACAAATAAACATTGGGCAGAACTGCTAGGCATAAGCCAGTCTACTGCAACCACAGCCATTAAACCTAGTGGCACAGTGAGTCAGTTAGTTGATAGTGCTAGTGGTATACACACTAGACACAATGATTATTATTTAAGAAGAGTTAGAGCAGATGCTAAAGACCCAATAGCACAGCTAATGCAAGACCAAGGCATACCTTGTGAAGCTGATGTTATGAAACCTAATAGTGTTAAGGTCTTTACTTTCCCTATGAAAGCACCTGAAGGTGCAATACTTAGGAATGATAGGACTGCTCTTGAACAACTAGAGCTATGGCTTACTTACCAAAGATACTATTGTGAACATAAGCCTAGTGTTACCATCAGTGTGCGTGAGCATGAGTGGATGGCTGTAGGTGCGTGGGTGTATGAACACTTTGATGAAGTTAGTGGTGTCTCTTTTTTACCACACTCTGACCACTCATATCAACAAGCACCTTACGAAGATTGTACTAAGGCTGAGTACACAGCACTGGCTAAGAAGATGCCAAAGTTTGTTGACTGGAACTTGATTAGTACTTATGAACTAACAGACATGACAGTAGGTACTAAGACACTAGCTTGTACGGGTAGTGTGTGTGAACTTGTTGACCTTGTTGAAGAAGAGAGGGATGTAGAATGACTT
>Ga0209816_1003051_pt1 | contig 11620 bp, 11 predicted proteins | sample CoawatmetaG01DNA_FD_187509 | JGI IMG/M metagenome (GOLD analysis project Ga0209816, IMG submission 187509) | Marine microbial communities from the West Antarctic Peninsula - Coastal water metaG017-DNA (SPAdes) (version 2) | ecosystem: Environmental > Aquatic > Marine > Coastal ... | reverse complement strand
TATCCCATAAAGCAATTGCAAACATTCCTTTAGCTTTCTTCAGTGTTTTTTCTAAACCCCAATGATCAATGGCAACTAAAAGTGTTTCTGTATCCGAGTGACCTAACCAATTTCTTTGGGCAATTAACTCTAATTCAGATCGAAGAACTTTATGATTATATATTTCACCATTAAATACCAAAACAAAATTCTTTGAAACTGAGTGCATCGGCTGGTGCCCTGCTGAACTTAGATCAAGAATAGACAGCCTGGCATGGGCAAGACCAATACCATCATCTTCATCGCACCAAGTACCTGTATTATCAGGACCGCGATGATTAATCGCTTTTGCCATTTCATCTAAACAATTATAAGGATATGATGTTTTTCCTACATAGCCAGCAATACCACACATTTATATTTTTCCTTTACTAAATTTCTTTAAATAAGTATAAAGAAAGCTCCTATATTCTATATTTTAAAGCTTCGTTTCTTTAATTGAAATGAATACACCATGCTTTAAATATAATTCGTAAGCCATGCCTACAACCGCAATTAGAATGAAAGGGAATTTATATCGAACTGCTGTTCCAAAATTAAAGACAACTAGACCGTAAATACCAAATGCAGCAACTATATAGACTAACCATTTAATAGCAATTTTTTTGTCCACTTGTGATGTTTTTAAAAACATAAAAACTAAGAAGATAAATATAAATATGTTTTCTATACTCTGAATAAACTGAAATAAATTAGTTGCTTCCCAGGGCAAGGGTTTCATCAAGAAATAAGGAGCTGATTGAAGGGCTGAGACCACAAATTCGCTAAAAGTTTTTATATGGACATAATCTTTGTATAGACCTCCATCCTCCATAAATAATGCTCGTCTAGAAAAATCCACAAGCTCAATAATTGATATAATAGAGGGAGCTATTCCAGCTAAAATAAGAATTATTAGAAGATGTCTATATCTATAGAAGAGTGAACCTCTTGAAAAATAAAGATGAACTATATAGAAAACTATTATTAAAAAAAAGTTTTGGGTCTTTATGATAGTTAATGGCAGGGCAACTAATAATGCTAACAATCTTCGATTTTCCAAAAAAAGAATTACCGATAAAATCATAACTACAAATACCAATGTATCTCGAAGCGCTAACGAGCTATAAAGTAGAAAACTTGGATAGAATAAAATAAATAAAAGAGGCCAGCCACGTAATTTCTTGAATGAATATAGCCATATTACTGTGACTGTGGCTAAAAATCGACTAAAAAAACCTAGGCTGTTAATTGTTTCCACATAAGGTAAAGGGATAAAAGCCAACATCCAAGTTGAGAGCCAAATTTTTACATTATTTGTAAAATCAAAATCTAAATAACGTAATTCTTGAACGGTTCCAAAATACTGAAATTGATCTGGCATGTACGATGCAGGAAAGAGAACATCATTCAGAATAAAGGGGATGAAAGCAAATAATGATAAAAAGAATGATAACCACAATGGAATCAATCCCATCCGAAAAGATACAAGTATAACAATTAATATTACTAGCAAATTTGGAATGTCATAAAAAAACATTTATAGAATCCTAATCAAAAACCAAAGTAGTAAAAATATTTTTACAAAACTTATATCTTTTTAGATACACAAAGGAGGTTGAGAGCTCCCGATTATATTTTGTCATGATTTGTAAATTGTAATTAATAAGTCCAATCATAAGACATTGATTCCACTTATCCCAGCACCAATAAAAAGTATTATTTTAAATAAATTATTTAACCTCACTTAACCACACTTTTTTGTATTCTTTTACCATTTTTTCAAGACTAAAGTTTTCAACAACTCTTTTACGACAAGCTGTTTTTCTTTGTAGCCAAATGCTCTTATTTAATTCCTTTTCTTCTGAGGCTTTAATGATTGCATTAGCTAAAGCTTCTGAATCCTTTGGCCTCACAACCCATCCAGTATCTCTAACTATTTTACCAGCATCGCCAACATCGGTAGTGACGCAAGGCGTTCCACATAACATCGCTTCATTTAAGACATTTGGAAATGCTTCTGATTTTGATGAAAGTACAAATAGGTCAATACCATTCATGATTGCAGTAATATCGTCCCTTCTCCCAAGCAGATGGACAAATTTACTCAATCCATTTTTATTTAACATCAATAGCAAGTCGCGGTTATTATTATCTAAATTTGCTCCAACAATTACAGCGTCAAAGTCTAGCTTCTTTTGATTTAACAAAGCAAAAGCTTCTATTAAATTAGTGAGATCTTTTTGAGGATCATACCGACCAACATGACCAATAAGAAAACTATCAGCATTAATACTTAAATCATTACGAATCTCAGCACTCAAAGAGTCATTTTGAGTAAAGCCTTCGATATCGTAACCATTAAGAACTACAACACCTTTTGCTTTTTTATATCCAATTTTTTCTTGGGCTTTTTTTGACTCTTGTGCACAGTAAATAATTTTTTTTGGTATAAAATATGACAAAAAGACATTAATTTTTGAAATGAAAATAGTTGATAATTTAGATTCTCCTTTTACTAGAGCTGTATGGTGAACGCCCCAGACTATATTTTTAATTCCAGCTAAACGAGCCACTATTCCTCCAATCATGTCAGCATGATCTAACCATGTTTGAACAACATCTGGTTTAATTTGCTTAATAAGCCTATAAAGCTTAAAAAATCCTGAAAACTTGATCTTCCCTTTAGGAAAACTCAATGTGTGAACAACGACACCAATTTCATTAAGCAATGATCCGTATTTTTGCTCATCCATTAGAGAAATAACAATATGATTGTGCTCTTTGTCAAACTTGCACATGCGGTATAAAAGTGCCTCGGCACCTCCGTCACCTAAACCTGTAATAATATGTAAAACCTGCATAAATTTTCTTTTGTATAATTTTTTAGTAGCTCAAAACTTTTATGATAGAGCCAATATACCAACTCCTGAAACTTATCTTAGATATTTTCTAATCTATTTTGATAAATAATTTTTTAATTTACTTATAATTTGTTTTATATATTTATTATCATTGTAATAATCATTAAAAATATTCTGAATTTCAATATCTAAATATGTAAAGTCTTTAACTGTATTCTCAAAATTAATTATAGTCTCAGAGGTCTCTGCAATAGATGAGGTGGTTTTAATTTTTAAATTAAAATTATTTAAATTTATATTTTCTAAATAATCTTTTATGGCATTTGTATAAATTGGAATTAATCCACAAGCTAGATATGAATTCATCTTGGTTGGAGTTGCCACATTATTAACTAAAATATCTTTTCTTAGTAAAAACCCATATTTATATTTTAGCAATTCTAAATTTAGATTTAGTTCTTTTAACGCAACATACTTAACATTAGCACTTCGAATATTGTATTTTCTAATAAGACTATTTGCTTTCTTATTTTCTTCAGTCAACAGGGTAAGTGTTGCACCAGGAATTTTATTTTCTATAAGTTTATAAACTTGGAGAGTTTCATCAATGTTTTGCCAAATAGATAAGCTTCCCGCATAAACAAAAGAAGGGATTTCATATCTTGCCATATCAAAATTTTTGGATTTTTCGTAATGTAAATTATAACAAGGCATTATTATATAATTAAGGCTACAAAAACCATATTTAATATTATAATGATTTAGCATTGCCTCAGAAATAAAAAACTTAATGCCGGGGGACCTTAGAGCTATAAATTCAATTATATTTTTTGCATAGTACTTAAAAAAATTATTTTCACTTAGCAAGCTTTCTTCTGGACCGACGCCTTGGCTCCAAAAGAGAGTTTTACAAAATGGCCTTAACGCCAAACCCTTAATAAAATTATTTGTGGTAATAGTTAAAATAACATCCTTGGATTTTATTTCATTAATAGATTCTGAAATATGGAATATATATCCAAGATCAGTAGCCGCTCTTCGTATAATATCTAAATAGTAACTAGTCGCATCATTTAAAGACCTTGGATCTAAATAAAGTACAATTCTTTTCATTCTTTAGTCTTAAAAAAATTAACTATTTTTTTAGACGCCGAGCCATCTCCGTATGGATTATGTGCTCTTGACATTTTATTATATTCACCAATTTCGTCTAAAAGCTTTTGTGATTCATTTATAATAACTTTAGGATCTGTTCCTACAATTTTGACTGTCCCTGCCTCTACTGCTTCAGGACGTTCAGTAGTATCTCTCATAACCAGTACTGGTTTTCCTAAACTTGGTGCTTCTTCTTGGACTCCACCTGAATCTGTAATTATAAAATAAGATTTACTCATCATATAAATAAAATTTTCATAAGACAAAGGTTCTATTAAATAGATATTTTTAGCATCTGAAAGAATTCTTCTCACTGGATTTTGTACATTTGGATTTAAATGGACAGGGTAAACTATATCAACATCAGGATTATTTTCTGCAATTGTTTTTAATGCCTCACAAATACCAATTAATCTATTGCCAAAGTTTTCCCTTCTGTGTCCTGTTACTAAAATTATTTTTTTATCATGCTTAAAATCATATTGACTGCTTATGGATGCTACGATTTTATTTTTTAGCTCTTCATCTTTCTCTATTTTATCAAGCACTATAAAAAGTGCATCAATTACAGAAGCACTATAAAAAGTGCATCAATTACAGTATTACCTGTTACTAAAATACTTTCTTTATCTTTATTCTCTTTGAGAAGATTTTTTTGACTTGTTATCGTTGGTGCGAAATGATAATTAGCCAGCACACTTGTTATTTGCCTATTTGCCTCTTCAGGCCAAGGGCTATAAATATTTCCAGTTCTTAGTCCAGCTTCAATATGTCCAACTTTTATTTTATGGTAGAAGGCTGCAAGTGAGGTGGCACTTGTGGTGGTTGTATCTCCATGAACTAAAATAATATCTGGATTAAAGTCAGTTAGCACCTTTCTCATACCTAACAAGACATTTGCCGTAACATCAAATAAATCCTGACTAGGCTTCATAATATCTAGATCGTAATCAGGCTCAATATCAAAAATATCTAGTACTTGATCTAACATTTGTCGGTGTTGCGCTGTAACGCAAACTCTTATCTCAAAGATTTTTTCTTCTTTAAATGCCTTAATAAGAGGTGCCATTTTGATAGCCTCAGGTCGGGTTCCGAAAACAAACAATACTTTATTCATAATAAGTTCACTTTTCTTTATTCTATTGGATTTTGTTGTGTATTTTTTGATTCAATAATTTTACTTGAAATAAAAGCTCCAAATGCTAATTCATCAAAATCATGATAAAACTCTTTAGACCATTCATATACACTATCACAACAATCATTAAAGATTTCTTTTTTATTTAGGGTAATTAATATGGATTCTAAATCCTTATAATCTTTAATTACCAAATCTTTACAAGGGTATTCATACTGCTTCAAAAACATTTCATTAGGTGATAAGGGTTCATGCATATCAATAAAGATTGTAGGAATTCCAATTATTGCCGCATCAAATGATGAAGTGGAGTGAAATGTCATATGAAGACTTGTTATATTCAATAAATCTGACAACGGCGTTTTATTATCAAAGCTTATAAAATCATGTTGTAAAGTTATATCTGGACATTCATACCTACTGTACCTTGGGTGGTGTTTAAAAATAATCTCATAATTATTTGCAATCAAAAAGTCAACATTAGCGTTAATAAGTTTTTCAACTATTTCAACGTAAAAATCATTTACTTCTTTTTCTGGAAAGTCAGGGGTGATCTGTAAAGTAAAAAGTATTTTTTTATTATTTACTGGTGGTTGCTTATGTGAACTTAAAATTTTATTCGAGCCAACAGTGATAACATTTTTGTCACTGTAAAATCCTGATCTATCACTATCAATTAATATGCGCTTATACCTTTCTCCATGAACTAATGCAGTAACATCATTATCTACTTTTATTTTAGGAGGACTTCCATTTAGCATATATTCTGCTTCTCCATCATAAATATAGGCATGCTGATAATCCACTACACATGCAGAAGGGTTTATATGCCTCCATAATGTAACGTTATTCCATATTAGCGTAATATAAACTTTCGAATTAAACTTTCTAAAAAACAAATTTTTTAGAATCTTTGAAATTTTTAGATCTTGAAGGTACTTTTGATCTGCTGTTGTGGGTTTTTTATATATTAGATTATAAATTTTATTAAGTAGGATTCTTATAATTATTATAAAGTCGAGGGAGATTGATTTTTCACTTACACCATAATCAATATAAGATTTAAAATATGTTTCTTCGAATACAACATAATTTAGATCATTTTTTTTACAGTAATCTACCATTGGCTTGAATAAAGAGTTCTCACCATTCTCACCTCTATTAAAAGCTGTAGAACTTACAAAAACTACATCGTACTTCTTACCAATAAAAATAAGCTTCAAAAAATAGTACATTGAAGTAAAAACTCTTTTCCAATTAATTATTATCATTCTCTAGCTCCCAAATGATTAATTTATTAATAGCTTAAAAAGCTAACGAGTATTTTTGGCTAGCGACCTAGCAAAATCGAGATCTATTTGCTCATCAATATCTACAGAACTTGCTCTATTCATAATGTAAGCATATATATTATCTTTCAGAAAAAAACCTTCTTCCTTTAAAAGCTTGTCTAATTTGCAAATATAAATAGCTCCATTAACCCTATAGTACTTTTCCAACTCTTGACTTCGTTTGTCAAGCACGTCATCTCTTAAAAAAGTATCCAAAGCGCCATCTTCTTGTAAAGTATTACTCCAAAGCGGCGAATGATCCATTTCACATACACTGATAATTGCATCAGCATTTTTTTGCCCCAAAAGCTCAATAGCTTTATCTATATGCGTATTATTTCTTAGCGGGCTTGTGGGTTGAAGTAACAATACATAATCATAGTTTTTTGAAATACTTAGTACGTGCTTGATTGCATCAAATGAAGTGGCAGTATCACTTGCAAGGCTATCTGGCCTTTTAATGGTGTCAAGTTTAAATTTACTTGCAATATTTAAAATCTCTTCATCATCACTTGAAACTACTACTTTATCTATATATTTACTTTTAAGCCCAGATTCAATACTCCATGCAATAAGAGGTTTTCCGCATAAATCTACAATATTCTTACGTGGCAATCTCTTGCTACCTCCTCTAGCTGGAATAATGGCTAAAAAAGTTTTATTTTGGTACATTGAAATCTGTATGGAAATCTTTATTTGCTTTTTCATACTCTTCTATTCGGCCAACATCTAGCCAATACTCTCGAAGAGGAAACGAATTAATATTTTTACCTACACTTATAAGTTTTTTAAAAAGGGAAGGCATATCATAAAACTTATTTTGCGGTATAAAATCCAAGACTTCTGGATTAAACATGTAAATACCTGCGTTCACAAAAAATTTATGCAAGGGCTTTTCAGTAATGGAAAGAATTTTTGTATTTTCAATATCCACTACTCCAAAGGGCACTTGGAAATCATAATCTCGCACACACATAGTTCCCATAGAATTATTTGATACATGAAAATTATGCAGATGTTCAAAGTTAACATTTGTAAGCAGGTCGCCGTTCATAACAAAAAACTGCTCTGTTATTTTCTCTTTTAAAAGACTCAATGCTCCTGCTGTCCCCATTCTTTCTTCTTCGACTACATACTCTATACTTACTCCAAATTCAGCACCATCTCCAAAATATTTTTTTATAACATCTGATTTATAATTGACGCACATTACAATATTTGTATACCCGAACTCTGCAAACTTTTGTACTATAGTTTCAAGGATTGGTTTATTTCCAACTTTTAGCATAGGTTTAGGAATACTTTCCGTAAGGGGCTGAAGTCTTGTCCCAAGCCCTCCTACCATAAGAACTGCTTTGTTTAATTTTTTTTCTCTTGAGATCAACTCATCCAATACTTCCAGGCCTAATATGTTCCCTTCAGCATCCACAATGGGTATTTGATGTATTTTTTTAACTTTACATATATTGATGATCTCTTCTCTAGAATTATTAATATCTGCTGTAGTAGGATTTTTAAAATATATATTTTTTACTGATTCAGTTAATGGTATATTTTTTAAAATAGCTCTTCTGATATCTCCATCGCTAATAGTTCCTAATAATTTATTATTGTCATCAACTACAATTGCTAGTTGTTTTGAGCTTTCATCAATAATCTTAAGTACGTCTAAGATAGAAGTAGATTCTTTTACAACTATATCGTCAATTTTTTTCATTTTTCTATTTCTTTCCAAATAGGCTTTTTAATTACCATGTTCCATTTTTCTGCTACAACAAGTGATCGCTTCGGAATTTTTTTATGGTGTCATAATACCATTATTCCTTCAATCTTAAATTGACCTTCTTGTTCAAGAACATCAATCACAGACTTACAATGTCCTCCGCCCCCAATTAACACAATGCTCTTCATAGAACTACACTACTAGGTATATTGACAACACGATCATTCAACCATTTTGAATTAACTAAATTATCACATTGGGCATGCTCAAACATTGGCAATTTATTCATCAATGTCCATATTGGGCGCGTCATTACACCGCAGGAATTGGTCTCTTCTAAAAATTTATTTCGTTGATCTTTATCTTTAAGAAGAATTGTATTAAGCCAATAATTGGACTTACTCTGTTCTGGCTCTTTAAAAAAAGTAGGTTCTTGGGTGCTAAAAAATTCTTTATAGGAGCTAGCAAGCTTTCGCTTGCTGTTAATAAAATCATCAAGATTTTCGAGCTGCGCAACCGCTAAAGCAGCATTTAGATTAGGCATTCTGTAATTATAACCCACCATATCATGAATGAAGTCCCATTTATGTGGCACTTTAGCGGTTGTGGTTAAATGCTTGGCTTTTTTTGCAAGAATTTTATCATTAGTGACAATACACCCACCACCACCTGACGTAATAACCTTATTACCATTAAAGCTAAAAGCCCCTATCTGACCAAAAGTTCCAGTATGTTTTCCTTTGTATATACTTCCAAAGCTCTCTGCAGCATCTTCAATTAAAAAAACATGGTGTCTATCACAAATTTCTTTAATTTCATCGATTCTACAAGGATGTCCAAAGGTATGCATTGGCATGCATGCTTTAATCACTTTACTAGTTTTATTATTTATACATTGATTATTTTTTACAGTTGTATTGTTTTCAAAAAAATATTTGAGAGAAGATGGTGATAAGCCCATGGTGTCATTATCAACATCAATAAATATAGGTTGCGCACCGCAATAGCTAATAGCATTACATGTTGCAATGAAGGTTAGTGGCTGAGTAATTACTTCATCGCTTTGACCTACATTGGCTAGCAATAATGATATATGAAGCGCAGAGGTGCCGTTGCTAGTTGCGATGGCGTATTTTGCTCCGGTGTAGCTTGCAATATTTTCTTCTAATTCACCAACATACTTTCCCACTGATGAAACAAATGTTGAATCAATGCATTCATTGAGGTATTTCTTTTCATTACCAACAAATCTTGGTTCATGCAGAGGAATAAAATCTTTGGTGCTGTAAGTATCTTGGATAAATTCGATAATATTATTAAACATTACATTTTTCCATCAAGGTATTTGCCACTGTCCTGGTAATTGAATCCTGGAATTATCTTAAAAAATTCATTCACAATTGATTTTTTATCCCAATTCTTATTTAGCCTAAGTTGATTAATTGCATCTTCAAAATTGTTTAGCTGTCTTTCATCATAATCTAACTCATTTTTTATCACACCTAATCTCATAAACCTATCCATATCAAGTAATTCTTTGTCAGTATAAAACTCCTCGAAGTCCTTTTCACCAGTTGTATCGCTTTTAGTAAATAAACATGGCCACTTTCCTTGCTCAGGCAAAGTTTTAATTAGCTCTCTAGCCTCATCTTCTGAGTTGCAAGTATAAGCCTCATAGCCCTTATTTTTGAGGTACTTAATAGCAATGTCTGAAAAGGATATAAGATGAAGTGATTCACTTAGTTTGGGAAAAAATATATCCCTATTCTCTCCAAATATACAACTCATCAAGCAAAGCTGCCCACTCTCCCTTGGAGTTACAAAATAACGCTTGATATCGCTTGGAGCAGCAATTGGCTGTCTTTTTTGTATTCGTTGATTAAATCCATGCAATAAAGAGCCATCACTAAATGCAACATTGGCAAATCTTGCTGTTGATATGTTAATATCGACCGACCTTCGCATTAAAAACATTTCCATAATTCTTTTACTAGCACCCATCATATTAACTGGATTGGCAGCCTTGTCAGTGCTTACACAAAAATATTTTTTTGTAGAATTTTTAATAGACTGTTTAATTGTCTTATCTGTGTTAAATATATTCACATTAATCATCCTCATTAGTGTGTACGGGTCCTCTTCGCTTCGAACATGTTTTAGTGCAGACAAATTTAATACATAATCATACTGACCGTCAGATTGGATAAACGCATCGTATTCAATCGAGCTAATATCCAATGCAAAAGTATTAAACTCACCATTAATGTAACCAAAAGAACTTCTAATATCTCTTACTAACTCAGTTAAATTATTTTCATTAATATCAACAACATGTAATTTTTTTGGATTGCGTTTAAAGATTTCTTTAGCCACTGATTGACCTATTGACCCCGCTCCACCAATAACTAAAAAAGAAGATGCAGAGACTATTTTTTTAAGCTGTGTATCGTATTTATTTATATCTTCAACGAAGAGCTCTTCTGATCGTCCAATTAAATCTAGTGTCTTATTTTTATGCATCTTAATTGATTCTTATTTGAGATTTGTAATATTCCAAAGTGCTCATTAGTTATTCTTAAATAGTGAAATTATAAGCTTATTTTTTGATCAAAGACTCATAAAAAACTTAATTAGCTTAATTAGCTTAATTAGACATTAGTAAATTTATTTTAGCTGGGTTTCTAAGATTGATATTTTCTCTCAATTATTACACTATAATTTAAGAAGTATTGATTCCATTGAAATAGCAAAGGAATTTGTCTGTCTTGAAAAATACCAATTAAAACTATATAAAATAAAACAACCTTATTTTACATACAAACATTGTACCTCATCAAAGCTTGGGCTAAGCATGCAATGACATATTTTTGAAATGTTTATTTGATTTAATTAACTCTTGGTAGGTGCCTTTATCAACCAGCCTTCCTTTATCAATAAAGAATATTTGGTCACATTGTTGTATGGTTTTGAGACGATGAGCTATCAAAATAATAGTTTTTTGCCCGCTGAAGTCATGGATGGCATCCATAATCATTTTTTCGGTGATACCATCAAGGGAGCTAGTTGCTTCGTCAAAAATGAGAATCTCTGCATTATGGTACAAAGCCCTAGCAATACCTATTCGTTGTCGCTGCCCTCCAGAGAGTTTCACGCCTCGTTCGCCGACTTTGGTGAGAATACCATCTTCAAAGCTGCTTATTAGCTCGTCAAGATGAGCAAGCTTTAGTGCGTTTTTTACTCGGCCTGTATCAATTTGATGTTGAGGGATGCCAAACGCAACATTTTCAGAAATAGTACCTTCAGAAAGAAAGATGCTTTGTGCTACAAAGCCAATATTATTTTGCCATGAGCGGCGGTTTTGATCATTTATAACTAGACCGTCAATCTTAAG
>Ga0209816_1003049_pt1 | contig 11623 bp, 10 predicted proteins | sample CoawatmetaG01DNA_FD_187509 | JGI IMG/M metagenome (GOLD analysis project Ga0209816, IMG submission 187509) | Marine microbial communities from the West Antarctic Peninsula - Coastal water metaG017-DNA (SPAdes) (version 2) | ecosystem: Environmental > Aquatic > Marine > Coastal ... | reverse complement strand
CGCAAAGAAAGAGTTACCAATAAAATGGCTTGGTTTTATCGCAAAAGCGATTGATAAATCACCATTATTTAATTGGGATGTCGCCAAGTGGTAAGGCAACGGGTTTTGATCCCGTCATTCGCAGGTTCGATCCCTGCCATCCCAGCCATATTTTTTTAAATCAATGATAGGAATTGAAGCTTATGAGTGAAAATGTTTATCAATTTAATTTTAGCCAACTTAATGGAGAACAGATCTCCTTGAGTAAGTTCAAAGGCAAAGCAATTCTAGTTGTCAATACCGCAAGCTTCTGTGGGTTAACCTATCATTTCACTGGGCTCGAAAAACTCTACCAAGAGCATAAGGAAAAAGGGCTGGTAATAATTGGCTTTCCTTGCAATCAATTTGGTAAACAAGAACCTGGAACTTCAGAAGAAATTAACGACTTTTGTAACTTAAATTATGACATTACATTTCCTATGTCAACAAAAGTTGAAGTTAATGGTAAAAATGCACACCCTCTATTCAAATATTTAAAAAGTGAGCTAAAAGGAACATTAACTAATAACGTCAAATGGAATTTCACTAAATTTCTAATTGATCGTAACGGTGAACCTTTTAAGCGCTTTAGCTCTACTGTTGAGCCTAAAGACATTTCATCATCAATAGATGAAGTACTTTAAAAATATAATGAAAAAAGAAATAATTCAGAAATTTAAAGACAAAACTGCAGTTATTGGTATTTTTGGACTTGGCTATGTTGGCCTCCCTCTTATATTACGTTATGCTGAAATTGGCTTTAATGTCATTGGTATTGATATTGACCAAGTCAAAATTGATTTTTTGATGCAAGGAAAGAGCTATATCGACAATATTTCCCCGGAAAGAATTCAGAGTGCATTAGAAAGTGGTTTTGAGGCTTCAACTGATTTTAGTCTTACCAGTAAATTAGATGCGCTCATTATCTGTGTCCCAACACCATTAAACAATCACCACGAGCCAGATCTTAGTTTTGTGACAAATACTACTGAAATGATAACGCCTTATTTGCGCAAAGGACAGGTTGTTTCTCTTGAAAGTACAACCTATCCAGGAACGACTGAAGAGGAAATCCTTCCACGAATTGAATTAAATGGATACAAAGTTGGAAAAGACATCTTTTTAGTCTATTCGCCTGAACGAGAAGATCCTGGAAATCTTGATTTTGTAACTCATACTATTCCAAAATTAGTTGGTGGGCATTCACCAGCCTGCCTTGAGGTTGGGGTTGCGCTGTATGCACTTGCTATTGAAAAAGTTGTGCCAGTTTCTTCTACTAAAGTTGCTGAAATGGCTAAACTTCTTGAGAATATCCATCGTGCCGTGAACATTGGTTTAGTTAATGAAATGAAGATTGTCGCTGATCGAATGGGTATCGATATTTATGAAGTAATCGAAGCTGCTTCAACGAAACCTTTTGGTTTTGTGCCCTACTATCCTGGACCAGGATTGGGAGGACACTGTATTCCTATTGATCCTTACTACTTAACATGGAAAGCACGTGAATATGATATTCAAACTAAATTTATTGAGTTAGCTGGAGAAGTAAATGAGAGTATGCCTCTTTGGGTTGTTTCTAAGGCAGTGGATGCACTGAATAATCGTGGTAAAGCACTAAAAGGCTCTAATGTTCTTATCCTGGGTCTTGCGTATAAAAAAAATGTTAATGATACTCGTGAATCACCAGCTATCGAGCTAATGGAAATTTTGCATAAAAAGGGGGCGATAGTTAATTATAGTGACCCACATGTACCAGTATTTCCTAAGAAGCGTGATTATCATTTTGATCTAAGTAGTATCGACACTACTGCTGAGAAAATTGGAGAATTTGATCTAATTATAATTGCAACTAATCACGATATATTTGATTACAATATGATTAAGAAGTTTGCACAACTAATTGTAGATACACGTGGTGTTTATCGTCAAGAAGCTAGTAATATTATTAAAGCTTAACTGTGAATTTTTTTAAAGATTTTATTAGTAAAGTTGTTATTTTTTAATTAAAGATATATGAAAATAGGTGTAATAGTGCAAGCTCGTATGAGCTCTCAAAGGCTTCCCTCTAAGGTGTTAACAAATATTAATGGAAAGCCTCTACTTCAGTATTTGCTTGAAAGACTAAAGCATTGCGCTTCAATTGACCAAATCGTTGTTGCGACTTCAGATAATAAATCTGATGACCCTATTGCAGCATTTTGTAGTGAATATGGAACACTATGCTATAGAGGGCCACTGCAAAATGTTGCTAAAAGATTTTATATGGTGCTTGAGAAATATAATTTTGATGCTTTTGTTCGAATATGTGGTGACAGCCCAATTCTAGACCAAAAAATAATTGATCAAGCAGTGAAAATTTATAATGAAGATTATGACCTGGTTACAAATATCTTGCCCCGGTCATATCCACTAGGACAATCTGTAGAAGTTATTAGAACAAGTACTTTTAGAAAGGTCTACAAAAAAATGTCAAAACCCGATCACTTTGAACACGTTACAAAGTATTATTATGAGAATCCTGAAGAATTTAGGATTAAGAATTTTAGTAATAATAAAAATCTAAGCAGTTACCGACTAGTTGTTGATACACTAGAAGATTTAAAACGAATTGAAAAAATTATAGTTAGTATGAAAAAACCCCATATTGAATATAGTTTAGATGATTCTATTAAATTATATCCCTCCTCTAAAAAAGTATTATGTTAAACGCTGGGGTTATTGGAATGGGTATAGGCGAAAAACATGCACTCGCTTACCAAAATCATTGTAATATTAATCTTAAAACTATCTGCGACTTTAATAATGATAAGTCAAAAGAGTTGAATATAAAGTTTCCAAATGTATGCATTGAAAATAAATGCCAATCAATTTTGGAAAATGAAGAGATCAATATTGTATCTATTGCTAGTTATGACAACTTCCATGTCTCCCAAATAATAAAGGCACTTGAAAGTGGCAAACATGTTATGTCTGAAAAACCCCTTTGCCTTAATCGAGCTGAAATGCTTCAAATTTATAAAACACATCAACAAAATCCTGAGTCTAAAATTTCTTCCAACCTTGTTCTAAGGACAAACTCAAGGTTTAAAATGCTAAAGAAAGATATTAATGAAGGTAAATTTGGTGACGTTTATTATCTTGAAGGGGATTATTTATGGGGGCGAAAGAGTAAACTTTTTGAATGGCGAGCAGATATGGATTATTATTCCATCATCTTGGGGGCAGCAATTCATATGATTGATTTAGTGATGTGGTTAATAGATTCTAGACCTTTATCAGTTCAAGCTATCGGTAACGATATAGCCAACAAAAATACTAGCCTTAAGTTTAATAGTTTTGCTGTTGTAATATTAAAATTTGAGAATGGTATTATTGCCAAACTAACTGGAAATGGTGGTTGTATACATCCTCATTTTCATGATCTTAAAATTTTTGGCACTAAACAAACAGCAATTAGCAATCTTAATAAAGCCTATTATCTTCAAACTAATGAAATAAATTCTAAGCAAGTTCCCATTACTGAACCTTACCCTGAAAAAGAAGTAAGAGAAAAAATTATTCATAGTTTTGTCGATTCCATTTTGGATCCATCAAAAAAGCCACTTGTTTCACAACAAGATGTATATGATGTCATGTCTGTATGCTTTGCAGCTGAAGAAGCAATGAATACTGGTAAGTCAATAATTATCGAATATTTAGACTAGGATAGAAATCTTATGAAAACAATACCCTTCTCATCTCCAGATATACAAAATTCTGATTTAAAAGCAGTGGAAGCAGTTATTCGTAGTGGCTGGCTAGCTCATGGTGACTATTCTAAGAGGCTTGAACAACTATTTTGCGATTACACTGGTGCAAAATATGCTACTACGGTTTCTAATTGTACTGCTGGACTTCACCTTTCTTGCCTAGCTGCTGGCTTTGGTCCAGGAGATGAGGTCATCGTGCCTGCACAGACACATACTGCAACTGCTCATGCTGTTGAATTCACTGGAGCTAAAGCTGTATTTGGTGATGTAGATCCATTATCAGGAAATATTTTTCTTGAGGAGTTAGAAAGAAAGTTAACAGATCAAACAAAGGGAGTAATTCCAGTTCATATGTCTGGACACCCTTGTAATATGGAAAAAATTAAGACTTTCTGCAATAAAAATAATCTTGTATTAATTGAGGATTGTGCCCATGCAGTTGGTACTACCTTTAATGATATTCATGTGGGCAATTATGGCATAACTGGATGTTTTTCCTTCTATCCTACCAAGCAGATTGCAACTGGGGAAGGGGGTATAGTTATTTCTAACGATGAAACAATTATTAATGAAATTAAAAAACTTAAAGCATTTGGTATTGACACACCACCTGAGTTGCGTTCTAAGCCAGGGGTCTATGATGTAATGGCCTTGGGTTATAACTATCGTATGACTGACTTTCAGGCAGCCTTAGCAGTAGGGCAGTTGGAGCGGTATGAAGAGAATGTAACTGGTCGTAGAAAAAATGCAAAACTTTATTGTGAATTGCTTAAAAATAGAAATGACTTATCATATACTGAATACTCTGATGACCATTCCTATTTCTTATTTCAAATCATCTTGGATAATTTAATCGACAGGGATAAGGTTTTAATGGGTTTGAAAGAAAATGGTATAGGTGTTAGTATTCATTATGCTACTCCCGTTCCACTGATGAGCTATTATAAAAATAAATATGGTTGCATTACTGAAGATTTTCCAAACGCTGTAAAATATGGAAATCAAAGTATTTCTTTACCTGTTCACGCAATGTTATCAGACAAAGATATTAAGCATATTTGTAGTACACTTTTAAAACTTTTATAGAGAAAATTATTATGAAACCTAAAAAAATTGCCCTTATTGGCGGAGCTGGATTTATAGGCCACAACCTAGCTATATCTCTGAAAAATCGTGGACATGAGGCTATTGTTATAGACAGTCTAGCAGTAAATAATATACTTTCTTTTACAGATAGTGAAATAAAAAATAGAAAACTTTACTTTTCCATTCTTAATCAGAGACTCGATTTAATCCATGACAATGATGTCGAAATTAATATAGAAGATGCTCGAGAATATAGCTCCATGTGCATGCTCCTAAACCGATATAAACCTGACGTTATTATTCAATTGGCAGCAGTATCTCATGCCAACAAATCTAATAAGGACCCACATACAACCTTTGATCATACTTTACGAACGCTTGAAAATACATTGGACATTGCCCGATCTCTTGGTTCTCATGTCATTTACCTTTCCTCTAGCATGGTTTATGGTCATTTTCATGGCAAGACAGTAACAGAAGATTCAGAATGTAATCCCTTAGGGATTTATGATACTCTTAAATATTCTGGTGAACAAATTGTTAAAGCATACCATCGTGTATTTAAAACTCCATATACAATAATTAGGCCTTCTGCGCTTTATGGAGAGAGATGCGTCAGTCGGAGAGTGAGTCAGATATTTATTGAAAATGCAGTTCAGGGATTGGATATTTCTATTAACGGTGATGGATCTGACAAATTAGACTTTACCTACATTGATGATTTTGTTCATGGAGTAACCCTTGCTGTAGAAAACGAAAACTCTATCAATGAGACTTTTAACATGACTTATGGCGAAGCTCGGACCATTAGTGATATGGCTGAGATCCTTAAGGACCATTTTGATGGTATTAATATCAGCTATTCACCAAAGGATAGTCTGACACCAGATAGAGGAACTTTAAGTGTGGATAAAGCTAGAGATTTATTGGGTTATAGCCCTCAAAATCCAATTGATGTAGGGTATCCCAAATATATAGAATGGTATAAGGATTTTTGGACAAAGTTCAACAGTTAGAATTATGAAATTGTTATTTGCTGGAAACAAAGAGCGAGGGTTGTCCTGCTTAATAAGTCTAAGAGAAAAACACGATGTAGTTGGTGTTATCGGCCATAAAAAAACAAGTAAAACTAATTATTTTGTCGATGAAGTCAAAAAGATGGGGTGTAAACTTTTCCAACCATCAAATATAAATGATAAAAGTTTTATAAAAAAAATTCAAGAACTTGATCCAGACATCATAGTGCTTGCTGGTTATGGTTCAATAGTAAAGAGTGATTTTATTTCAAAAGCAAAATATGGATGTATCAATTTACATGCAGGAAAGCTTCCAGAATATAGAGGGTCTTCCCCTATGAATTGGGCCTTAATAAATGGAGATAAAGAATTTTCACTTTCAATTATTCAAGTTAATAAGGGTATAGATACTGGTAATTTATTGATAGAAAAAGAATTTCAAATTACTGAGAATGTCACTATTAAAGAATTAACTGAGATTGCCAATAAAAACTTTCCTAAATTACTACTTAATGTTCTAAATCAAATAGAAAAAAAGACTATAAAGCCAAAGGCTCAAGTTAGAGAAATATCTTCCTATTACCCATTAAGATTTCCAGAAGATGGTCAAATTTTTATTGATCAACTAACAGCTGAAGAACTACATAACCGCGTAAGAGCTCTCACATCACCTTATCCTGGTGTTTCAACGTATTATAATAATAAAAAAATAAGGGTGTTAAAAAGTAGTCTTATAAAAAGACCATTTTTTGGTGAGTCTGGTCGGATATATCGTATTTCAAAAGAAATGGGTATTATGGTTTGTGCCAGTGATAAATGCCTTTGGCTTAGTGAAATAGTAGATTATGAAACCGGAGAGAATTGCATTGATATTTTTTCCAAATACGACAAATTGGCAACCATAAAGGGAGTAGCTGAAAATTACTATGCAAATTCAAAAATTTAATACAAAAGAAAAAGTTTTTATCATAGCAGAAATTGGGAACAATCATGAGGGAAGCTTTTCTCTTGCGGAGGAAATGGTAGGAATGGCAGCGGAATCTGGAGCTGATGCAGTCAAGTTCCAGACAATCATTCCAGAAAAATTAGTATCGATTCAACAATCAGAAAGAATTCTTCAGCTACAGAAATTTCAACTATCTTACGATGAGTATATGAAACTATCTAAAGTTGCTAGTAAAGAAGGCGTGATTTTTCTATCAACGCCTTTTGATATTCAAAGTGCTATATTTTTAAATGATCTCGTGCCTGCATTTAAAATTGCCTCTGGAGATAATGATTTTTATCCATTAATTGAATTCCTTGCTGAAACTGGTAAACCTATAATAATGTCAACAGGTTTAATGCAATTGCACGAAATAGAAAAATCAGTTTTATTAATTAAGAATATTTGGCAAAAAAACCATAATACAGAGGAGTTAGCGCTTTTACATTGTGTTTCATCGTATCCAACTCCACCAGAAAATGCCAACCTTTTAGCAATCAACGAGTTGAAGAAAATTTCAGATATTGTTGGTTATTCAGATCATACATCAGGAATTGAGGCTGCAATTCTTTCTGTTGCACTTGGTGCTAGAATTATCGAAAAGCATTTTACTATTGATAATAATTATTCAGATTTTCATGATCATCAATTATCTTCAAATCCAACTGAATTTAAAAAATTGGTTAACCAAGTTCGTGCCACTGAAAAAATGTTGGGTAATGGTAAAAAATCTTTATCTGACCTGGAATTTAAAGCCGAAAAAAGTATCCGTAGGTCCATTGTTGCAATCCAAAATCTACCAGTGGGACATAAAATTTTAATGGAGGATTTGGATTGGGTCCGACCAGGTGATGGAATCAGGCCAGGGAATGAAAAGAACATAATAGGTAAGAGACTGAACCAAGATATACAAAAGGGTGAGAGAATACTGATGAAACACTTTAGTGAAAATATTTAAAATGTGTGGAATAGCTGGATATATTGGAAAAAAACAAATTGGTAAAGTTGTAATTGATCAAACATTGGGTTTAATGAAAAATCGTGGTCCTGATTTCCAAGATTCACGATTTTTTATAGCTAACGATACTAATATTTATCTGCTGCATAGTCGGTTAAGTATTATTGATTTGGAAGACCGATCCAATCAACCTTTTTCAATGAATGGTTGTACTCTTGTATTTAATGGAGAGATTTACAATTATATTGAAGTAAGGAAAGAGTTAAAAAAACGTGGCCATATATTCACTACTAATTCTGATACGGAAGTTCTGCTCAAAGCTTATATAGAATATGGTGAAGACTGTGTGTGCCACTTTAATGGAATGTGGGCCTTTGCTATCTGGGATGAAAGAAATCAAAAGCTGTTTTTATCTCGTGATAGGTTTGCAGAAAAGCCGCTCTTCTACTTTCAAGATAATGATGGTTTTTACTTTGCATCAGAAATAAAGGCAATTCAATCTCTTCTTAAGAATCCACTTCAAGTTGATTATGACTTTATGAAACGCTACTTAGTTTATGGTTATAAATTTCTGCACAAAACTCCACAAACATTTTTTCAAGGTATTTGTGAAATTGATTTTGCTACTAATGCTACTTTAGATAGTAATATTAATTTTAACCAATCCAAATACTGGAAACCAGAAAGTAGTCAACAAAGAATGACATTTAACGAAGCTGTAGAGGGCTCTCGATATCATTTATTACAGAGCCTTAAGTTACGACTTCGAGCTGATGTACCCTTAGCTTTTTGCTTAAGTGGTGGTGTAGATTCAGCATCACTGGCATCAATTGCAAAAAAAGAGTTCAACTATGATGTGGAAACATTTTCTATTATTGATTCTGATGAGCGTTACAATGAATATGACAACATCAAGGCAACTATTGATGATCTAGATTGCAAACATTCACTGATACATCTCAATTTTGAAAATACGCTTGGGCGTCTTAAAGACTTAGTGGCTTATCATGATTCACCTGTAGCTACAATTTCTTATTTGATTCATTCAATGCTAACGGAAAAAATCAGTGACCATGGGTATAAGATATCAGTTTCTGGAACATCCGCTGATGAGCTTTTTACTGGTTACTATGATCACTTTAACTTGCACCTGTATGAAATGCGAAATGATTCAAAATTTGAGCAGTATCTTAAAGATTGGCAAGACTACACGGGTAATTTTGTTACAAACCCTTACTTTAAAAATCCAAAGCTTTATTTTAAAGATCAGTCAATTCGTGCTCATAACCATTTAGATAGCATTGAGTTTGCATCATTTTTAAAGGAAGATTATTCAATTGAAATAACAGAGATTAATTATACAGATTCACTTTTAAGGAATCGAATGCTTAATGAGCTTTTTCATGAAACAATTCCAGTTATCTTGCTAGAAGATGATTTGAATTCAATGAAATACTCCATTGAAAATAGAAGTCCATTTCTAGATGTTAATTTGTTTAATTTTGCTAATTCTATACCCAATGAACATCTTATTCAGGATGGATATGGAAAGTATGTTTTGCGAGAAGCGATGAAGGGCACATTAAGTGAAAAGGTTAGATTAGATAGAAGAAAAAAAGGCTTTAATGCCTCAATTAACTCTCTTTTTGATTTTTCTGACAAAAGTACTCGTGATTATATTTTAGATCCTTCATCCGCTATATTTGACTTAGTTAATATTTCAAGTATTAAGCACTTAATTAGCTCAAAAAAACTAGCAAATCAGTACAGTAAATTTCTATTTAGCTTTATGAATTGTAAGATTTTTTTGGAGCAACAACTATAATGAATAAAGATTTTAAACTTCTATTGTTAACCTTAATCTTGATTCCTTTACAAAACTAATGTGCTTAGCTACGTAATTTGTTTGTATAATTGAACACTACATCAATAAAAGCCTAATTAGATGTCTCTAGAAAGAATAAAGATCTTTAGCGGAAACGCAAACCCTGATCTCTCATCCCAAATTATTACAAATCTCAACATCGGTCAAAGTAAGGCTTTTGTTGGTCAATTTAGTGATGGTGAAGCTCAAGTTGAAATTCTTGATAACGTTCGTGGTTGCGATGTTTTTATTATCCAACCAACCTGTGGACCTTCATCAGCTGAAACTTTAATGGAGTTATTAATAATGGTTGATGCTCTAAGGCGTTCTTCTGCGGGGAAAATCACAGCTGTCGTTCCATATCTTGGCTACTCTAGACAAGATAGGCGATCTAGATTAACTCGGGTTCCAATAACTGCAAAGCTTGTTGCTCAATTAATTGAAACGTCTGGTGTTGACCGCATATTGACAATGGACTTACATGCAGATCAGATCCAAGGTTTCTTTAATATTCCAATTGATAATATATACGCACAACCTATTCTTGTAAAAGACGTTCTGGATCACAACTATCAAGATGTAGTTGTGGTATCCCCAGATGTTGGAGGAGTAGCAAGAGCAAGGGCAGCAGCGAAAAGAATTAATGATGCAGACCTTGCAATTATTGATAAGAGACGACCAGCACCAAACTTAGTTAAAGTCATGAACGTAATTGGTGATGTAGAAGGAAGGACCTGCATTATGATTGATGATATGGTTGATACCGCCGGTACACTATGCCAAGCTGCTGAAATATTAAAAGAAAAGGGTGCAAAGAAAGTAGTTGCGTATGCAACTCATGCAGTTCTTTCTGGTGGTGCTATAGAAAATATATCAAACTCTAAGCTGGATGAACTTGTAATTACAAATACTATTCCGTTAACGGATAAAGCAAAAAATTGCAGAAAAATTAGACAATTGTCAATTGCTTCAACTCTTGCAGACGTTATTCGTAGAATTAGTGATGAGCAATCCATCAGTACAATTTTTGCAGATTCAAACTAATCCTGCGCTTCTATAGTGCCGAATTAATGCTAGAAACGATCTTCTCTTTTAGGTATAATTTCCTCTCTGTTTTTGAAAAAACCAAATTATGAAAACAACTACTGAAGCTCACAAAAAAGCCCTTAATAGTCTTATAACAATTGGAAAAGAGCAAGGTTACCTAACTTACTCGGAAATTAATGATCTCTTACCAGAAGACTTATTAACGCCAGAACAAGTGGAGCCAATTGTAACAATCTTAGAAGAAATGGATATATTGGTTTCTGATGAAGCTCCAGATGCTGATGAGCTAGTAATGAAGTCAGGTGGAAAAGCAGAGGCTAGCTCTGCTGAAGTTGCAACAGCCGCTCTAGCTGCTCTCGATTCTGAATTTGGAAGAACTACTGATCCTGTTAGAATGTACATGAGAGAGATGGGAGTGGTAGAACTTCTAGAGCAAAAAGATGAGGTTCGTATTGCAAAAGAGATTGAAGCAGGCGTTTATCAAATATTACAAGCGATTTCCCTATATCCTGAAATCTCTGACTATTTCTTCAAGGCCTATACAAGACTAGAAGAAGGCAAATGCAAGATGACTGATGTTGTTATTGGTTACCAAGGTGATGCTGAAGAATTTGAAGAAAAACAAGTGCTTATTAAGGAAAAACAAGCCCTACTTGATGAAAAACAGGCCCTACTTGATGCAATGGAAACTGATGAGCTTTCAGAAGAACTTGATGAGGATGAGGAAGAAGATTTTGATGAGTTGGAATATACTGGACCTAATGAGGAAATGGTATATGAGCGATTTGATAAAGTACAAAAATCACATAATAGCTATGTTAAATCTTATGAAAAGAATGGTTATCTTGATAATAAGACTGTTAAAGCTAGACAAAAATTTTCTAGCTGTGTTTCTGAACT
>Ga0209816_1003047_pt1 | contig 11624 bp, 10 predicted proteins | sample CoawatmetaG01DNA_FD_187509 | JGI IMG/M metagenome (GOLD analysis project Ga0209816, IMG submission 187509) | Marine microbial communities from the West Antarctic Peninsula - Coastal water metaG017-DNA (SPAdes) (version 2) | ecosystem: Environmental > Aquatic > Marine > Coastal ... | reverse complement strand
AAGACCTTGATAAGCTTGATGATGCCATTAAAAGTTATGAAAAAGCAATAACCCTTAATCCAAATTTTGCTGCAGCGCATAATAATCTTGGTAATGTTTTTAAAGACCTTGATAAGCTTGATGATGCCATTAAAAGTTATGAAAAAGCAATAACCCTTAATCCAAATTTTGCTGCAGCGCATAATAATCTTGGTAATGTTTTTAAAGACCTTGATAAGCTTGATGATGCCATTAAAAGTTATGAAAAAGCAATAACCCTTAATCCAAATTTTGCTGCAGCGCATAATAATCTTGGTAATGTTTTTAAAGACCTTGATAAGCTTGATGATGCTATTAAAAGTTATGAAAAAGCAATAACCCTTAATCCAAATTTTGCTGAAGCACATTACAATCTTGGTGTAGCTCTAAAGCAGCTTAAGCAGTTAGATGCTGCAGTAAGCAGCCTTAATAATGCTATAACTCTCAAGCCAGACTATGCTCATGCACATAACAATCTAGGAGGTTGCTTTACTTTGCTCGGTCAAATGTCTTTAGCAATTGAATGCTATAAAAAAGCGCTTACTATCAAGCCAGATTATGCTGAAGCACATAATAGTCTTGGTAATGCTCTTAACATCCTTGGACAAATTAAAGCAGGAGCTAATTGTTTTGAAAAAGCAATAGAAATTAATCCAAACTTCGCTGAAGCACACAATAGTCTTGGCAATATTTTTAAAAAACTTAAACAAAGAGATAAGGCGCTTTTATGTTACGAACGTGCATTTGCAATAAAACCAGATATGGATTTTAATTTAGGTGATATTTTGAATGCCAAAATGCATCTTTGTATCTGGGATGATTTCTCAATTCTTCTTAATAGTGCCAAGAAAAAAATTATTAATAATAAAAAAGTATTTGACCCATTTAATCTTATGGGGCTAATAGATGATCCTGCCCTTCAAAGAAAAGTCACAGAACTGATGGTAAATAGTAGTCACCCTAAAAGTAATGCCTTATCCAAAATAGAACTTTACCCTAAACATAAAAAAATTCGTATTGGTTATTTTTCTGCAGACTTTAAAGAACATCCTGTAGGGTATTTAACTGCTGGGCTTTATGAGGCTCATAACCGCAATCATTTTGAGGTTCATGCGTTTTCTTTTGGTCCGGATACTAAAGATGAGATAAATCTTCGTATCAAGGCTGGAGTGGATCAATTTCATGATGTTCAATCGATGGCACATAAGGAGGTTACTTTGCTTGCTCGATCCCTGGAGATTGATATTGCAATTGACTTGACGGGCTTAACTGCAAAGGCTAGAACAGATGTATTTGCCATGTCAGCCGCACCAATACAAGTCAGTTACATTGGCTTTCTTGGAACTATGGGCGCTGATTACTATGATTATTTGATTGCAGATCCAGTCATGATTCCAAAAAAAAATCAAAAATATTACTCAGAGAAGATTATCTATCTACCAAGTTTTCAAGTTAATGATTCAAAAGACCTTCCTCCTGATATTAGTTTTTCACGAAAAGAGGTTGGGCTTCCTGAAGAGGGTTTTATTTTTTGTTGTTTTAATAATACGTATAAATTTACTCCAGCTGTTTTTGATAGTTGGGCGCGGATTCTTCAAAGCGTTAAAGGAAGCATTTTAATTGTTTATGCAAATAATGAATTATCAAAAACAAATTTAACTAAAGAAATCGTAAGAAGGGGCATTGAAGCTGAAAGGCTTATTTTTGGAGCTAGTTTAGACAGGCCTGAATATATGGCAAGATATCGGGTGGCTGACCTGTTTCTTGATACTCAGCCATACAATGCTGGAACAACAGCCAGTGATGCTCTTCGAATGGGTCTTCCAATGCTTACTCTTATTGGTGAGTCTTATCAGGCGAGAATGGGAGCAAGTATATTAAGCGCTCTTAACCTTCCTGAGCTAATTACTAATTCACCAGAAGAATATGAATTACTTGCAATTGAGCTTGCAAGTAATCCAGAAAAATTGAAAAGTATTAAAGAAAAGCTCGCCAGCAATTTATCCACAGCGCCACTATATAATACTAAATTATTTACCAAAAACCTTGAGGCTGCTTTTACTGAGGTGCATGAAAGATATCACCAAGGATTAGAGTCTGATCATATTTATCTGTAATAATCCATTTAAAAACTACTTCAGAGCTGTTGTAAAATAAATTTTTTGCTAATTTAAAAAAATGAACGATAAAAAAACAATTTTAATTACAGGCGGAGCTGGATTTATTGGATCAGCATTAATTAGGTATATTATTAAATATACTTCCCATAGTGTAGTAAATATTGATAAATTAACATATTCTGGTAACTTAGAGTCTTTAGGGTCTATTAATTCAAGTAATTATATTTTTGAACAAGTAGATATTTGTAATGGGAGTGAATTACAAAGAGTACTTAAATATACTCAGCCAGATATTATTATGCATCTTGCTGCTGAATCTCATGTAGATAGATCTATAGATGGACCTGGGGATTTTATTAAGACGAATATAGTTGGAACTTTTACTCTTCTAGAGCAAGCAAGGAGTTATTGGCAATCACTTGAAGGTGATAAAAAAGAAAACTTCAGGTTCCTTCATGTTTCAACTGATGAAGTTTATGGAGATTTAGAAGGTACAACTGATTTTTTCTCAGAAGAAACACCATATGATCCAAGCTCACCATACTCAGCATCTAAAGCAAGCTCTGATCATCTAGTAAGGGCATGGAATAGAACTTATGGGTTGCCGGTATTAATTACAAATTGCTCCAATAACTATGGACCTTGCCAATTCCCTGAGAAGTTAATTCCCCATGTCATTCTTAATGCACTTGAAGGTAAAAATCTTCCAATCTATGGTGATGGAAAACAAATAAGAGATTGGCTTTATGTTGATGATCATGTCAGTGCTCTAATGAAAGTTGTATTAGATGGTAATGTTGGAGAAACTTATAATATTGGTGGAAATAATGAGATCCAAAATATTGAGGTTGTAAAAAAGATTTGTATTATTCTAGATGAAATAGTTACAAAAAAAATGAATGGTATAACTTCTTTTATTGAACTGATTACTTATGTTAAAGACAGACCTGGTCATGATGTAAGATATGCAATCAATGCTAATAAGATTAAGAAAAATCTGGGCTGGGTGCCAAAAGAAAACTTTGAATCAGGTATCAGAAAGACTGTTGAATGGTATTTAAATAATAAGATCTGGTCTGAAAATATACAAAATGGAAGTTATAAGCTTGAGCGCTTAGGGGCAAATTTGAAATGAAAGGTATTATTTTAGCTGGAGGTTCTGGTACCAGGCTTTACCCATTAACTAAAAGTGTCTCTAAGCAATTGCTCCCTATATATGATAAGCCGATGATCTACTACCCTCTATCTATTTTGATGCTGGCAGGAATTCAAGAAGTCTTAATTATTTCTACTCCAGATGATATTTCAAGATTTAAAAATTTATTGGGTGATGGTTCTGATATTGGAATGAAATTTCAATATAAAACTCAACCATCTCCTGATGGGTTGGCTCAGGCATTTATTATAGGTGAGGAGTTTATTGGCTCGGACAGTGTTGCGCTAATTCTTGGAGATAATGTATTTTATGGGCAGGGTCTAACAGATTTTCTTTTAGAGGGGGTTTCTAGTGTTTTAAATGACAATATTGCAACTATATTTGGTTACCATGTAAATCAGCCTTCCCGTTATGGTGTTGTAGAATTTGATGACAATAACCAAGCTATAAGTATTGAAGAAAAACCTGAGAAGCCTAAAAGTAGTTATGCAGTTACTGGTTTATATTTCTATCCAAATGATGTTGTACTAAAAGCTTTAAAGGTTATCCCCTCTCAAAGAGGTGAGCTTGAAATCACTAGTATTAACGAAATGTATCTGAATGAAAAGCGTTTAAAAGTTCAATTACTTGGAAGAGGTTATGCTTGGCTTGATACAGGGTCGCATGAAGATTTATTAGAAGCCTCAACATTTATAGAAACTATTGAAAGAAGACAAGGTCTGAAAGTTGCCTGTATTGAAGAAATTGCTTTTGATAAAGGATATATTTCTAAAGAAAAATTAAAGTCCCTTGCTATCAGTATGAGTAACAATCAATATGGCCAATATTTACTGAAACATTTAGAGGGAATTGGGTGAAATTTACACCACAATTTATTCCAGATGTTTTCTTAATAGAGCCAACAGTGCATAATGATGAACGGGGATATTTTTTGGAAACTTTTAAGCAAGAGCAGCTTGATAAAGCTTTAGGTTACGAGGTTAATTTTATTCAAGACAATGAAGCTGTGTCAACTTCTAAAGGAGTATTGCGAGGTTTACATTTTCAATCTCCTCCTTTTACTCAGAGTAAGCTAGTTAGGGTTATTAAAGGAAAAGTTTTGGATGTTGCAGTTGATATAAGAAGAGATAGTAAAACATTTGGACAACATGTATCAGTAGAATTATGTGAAGAAAATAAAAAACAACTTTTTATACCCCGTGGCTTTGCCCATGGTTACTTAGTATTAAGTGAATCAGCCATTATTTTGTATAAAGTAGATGCATATTACTCAGCAGAACATAATGAAGGCATTGCATATAACGATAAAGATTTGAATATTGATTGGCATTTTTCAAAGGAAGAAATCACGCTTTCTATGGTAGATCAGAACTATGACAGCCTAGCTGAAAATAAAAAAAATTATTTTGATACCTAGATAATGTTTATTTTAGTTACAGGAGCAAATGGCCAATTAGGGAAGTCAATTAAAAGTCTTGTTGTAAAAAATAAAATAAGCCACAGTTTTATTTTTGCTTCAAGACTTGAGTTGAACCTTTCTTATAGTGATAGTATCCAAAATTATTTTAAAGACCGAAAATTTGATTTAATAATTAATTGTGCAGCTTATACTAAAGTTGATAAAGCTGAACAGGATAAAGAGCAAGCTAACTTGATAAATCATTTAGCTGTGAAGAAAATTGCTGAAATAGCAGAAAGTAATAATTTTAAACTTATACATATTTCGACTGACTTTGTTTTTGATGGTTTAAAGAATCAGCCATATATTGAAAATGATGTTACATCACCATTAAATGTATATGGAAAAACTAAACTAGCTGGAGAAAATGCAATTCTTTCAATCATGAAGTCTAATGCAATTATTATAAGAACAAGCTGGGTATACTCTGAGTATGGTAATAATTTTGTTGATACTATTTTAAAGCTTCTTCAAAAAAACTCTGATTTAAAAATAGTCTCTGATCAAATAGGCTCCCCAACATATGCAAATGATTTAGGCCAAACAATCTTAAGTATTATTGAAAGTGAAAAATTTAATGATATTGAGCAAGAATCAAAAATATTTCATTATTCAAATGAGGGTGAGTGTAGTTGGTATGAATTTGCTAAAGAGATTAGAAATATTTCAGGTAATAATTGTACTTTAAATCCAATTAAAACACAAAATTATCCAACGCCTGCAGAAAGACCAAAACATGTTGTAATGAGTAAGAAAAAAATCTCTGAGGAGTTTGATTTAAAAATTAATTTCTGGAAGGATTCACTAAAGTTTTGTATAAAAAATTTACCACCTCTGGCTGATTCAATTAAAAAATAATGGATATGGAAGTTCTAAAAATCTTAATTCCATCTAGAATGTCAGGCATGAGGCTTGATTCTGCTCTTTCAGAAATTCTTCCTGATTTCTCTCGTTCAAAAATTACTGTATGGATTAAATCTGGTGATGCTTTAATTAATCAAAAAACCTTTAAGCCTAAGGATAAAGCTAATGGAACTGAAATTGTTTGTTTAACTTTAAATAAAAAAGTAAATAATGACTGGACTCCTGAGAAAATCCCATTAAATGTAGTATTTGAAGATGATGATATCATAGTAATTAATAAGCAATATGGCTTAGTAACTCATCCAGGTGCAGGTAATTGGAGTGGTACATTGGCAAATGCACTTCTTTATTATGAGCCCTTTTTGTCAAAACTTGATAGAGCTGGAATAGTGCATCGATTGGATAAAAATACTTCAGGACTGATGGTAATTGCTCGAAATGAGAAAGCACAAAAACATCTAATAGAGCAGCTTCAATCTCACTCAGTAGCTAGAGAATATTCAGCTATCGTTTATGGTCATATGATTGCGGGAGGTGTAATTGATGAAGCAATTGGACGTGATCCTAAAGACAGGATTAAACAGACTATTTTAATTAATGGTAAAGATGCAATAACGCACTACAGAATAATTGATCGATTTAAGAGTCATACTCATGTTAAAGCAATATTAGAAACTGGCCGAACTCATCAAATCCGTGTTCACTTGTCTCATATTGGACATTCTCTAGTTGGTGATCCAATGTATGGTGGAAGAGTTCGTTTTCCAAAAAAAGCAACTCAGGAATTAAAGAATGAGTTAATTAATTTTAAAAGACAGGCACTCCACTCAAAAAAATTAACTTTAACTCATCCTAGTTCAGGAGAATTGATGTCTTGGAAGGCCCCACTACCAGATGATATGCTTACTCTTCTAAAGATCTTAACTCAATTTGATTCCCCTAAATTCTAGTTTAATTCAATTAACAGATTTATTTCTAAATAATATAAAATTTACTTCAGCTTTAAGATGTTTATTAGAAGAATAGTTAAGGCTTTATAATTGTTTTCTTTTATTAATTTGATTGATTAATAATTGGATCAATAAGAAAAATATGAAACTAATTATTAAAATAATGAATATGATTAATTCATGGATTTATTTTTGATGAAAATAAATAATTAAATTAGGAGTTATAGTGAGTAATTGTCTTGTATGTAATAATGATTTCAGCCCCTTTGTAGATTTTGGGAGAATGCCAATTGCAAATGCTTTCTCCTCTATAGAGGAGCTAGAAAATGAATATACTTTTAGTATGAAAGTTGGTTTTTGTGAAAACTGCAATATGGTCCAGTTGGTTGAACAACCAGATAGAGAAAAAATGTTCCATGAAAACTATGCTTTTTTCTCTTCTACTTCTAATTACATGATAAATCACTTTAACGCCTTTACTAGTTCAGTTATTTCACTTCAAAATTTAAATGAAAAATCTTTTGTGGTTGAAGTTGGCTGTAATGATGGAATTATGCTACAAAATTTTTTATCACATAAAATTCCGTGTCTTGGAATCGAGCCATCTGAAAATGTAGCAAATATAGCAATGGGTAAAGGGGTTGAAGTAATCAAAAAATTCTTTGATCAGCCATTAGCTGAGCATATATCCAAATTCAATCAAAAAGCAGATGCAATTCTTAGTGCAAACGTAATGTGCCATATTCCATATATTCACTCAATCTATGATGGTGTTAAAACTCTTTTAAAAGAGGATGGTGTTTTTATTTTTGAAGACCCATATCTTGGAGAAATTATTGAAAAAACATCATTTGATCAAATTTATGATGAACATGTGTTCCTATTTTCAGCATTATCTGTAAGGTATCTTGCGAATCTACATGACCTCGAATTGATAAATGTTGAGCCACAAGTTACTCATGGTGGCTCAATGAGATATACAATAGCTCACAAAGGAATAAAGAGTGTATCTCAGAATGTTAATCAACTGATTCAACAGGAGAAAAAATTAGGACTTGATAAAAAACATGCCTATATGAACTTTACTAATAGCGTGGACAAAATTAAGGATGATTTAATAGAGTTGCTTTCAAAGCTCAAGAATGATGGAAAAAAGATTGTTGCATATGGTGCTACTTCTAAAAGTACTACTGTAACTAACTACTTTGGTATTACCCCAAATCTGGTTGAATGTATCTATGATACTACTCCTATTAAACAAAATAAGTATTCACCTGGAGCACATATCCCTGTCCTACCCTACAGTCAATTTAGGGAGAGTAATCCAGATTATGTCCTACTTTTTGCTTGGAATCATGCGGAAGAAATCATGAAAAAAGAGAGTTCTTATATGGGTAATAATAGACATTGGATTACTTATATACCAGAAGTCAAGGTAAGTTAAATATGATACTTTGTTCAAACCCATCAGAACAATTTAAAAGTTATCAGTCTGAAATTGAAGAGGCTGTCATTTCAGTGATGCGCAGTAATCGATATGTTTTAGGAAATGAGGTAGCACATCTTGAAAAAGAGTTTGCTAATTATATTGGCACGAACTTTGCAATTGGTGTTGCTAATGGTACGGATGCTATCGAACTTGCCTTAAGAGCATTAAATATTGGAATAGGGGATGAGGTCATCACTGTTTCACATACAGCTGTAGCAACTGTAGCTGCTATTGAATGTACTGGGGCAAAAGCCGTATTGGTTGATATAGATTCCAAATCTTATACATTAGATCCAGTTCAACTTGAAGAATCTTTAACCAAAAAAACAAAAGCAATTATTGCGGTGCATTTGTATGGGCACGCCGCAGACTTAGATTCGATATTAAGTTTTTGCCACATGCATAAGATCTTTTTAATTGAAGATGCTTCTCAAGCCCATGGTGCAAAATATAATGGGAAACGACTTGGTAGTTTTGGGGATTTTGGTTGCTTTAGTTGTTATCCTACTAAAAATTTAGGAGCTATTGGAGATGCTGGTTTAGTTACTACTAATAATGACGACTTGGCAAGCAAAATTAGAATGCTAAGGGAATATGGTTGGGTGAATCGAACAAGTGTATATCCAGGAAGAAATTCAAGGCTAGATGAGCTCCAAGCTGCTGTACTAAGAATAAAACTTAAATACTTAGATTTAGACAATCAAAAAAGACGCAACTTAGCAGCATTTTATTATGATAAGTTATCATCACTTCCAATTGTTCTTCCAATTATTCGTTCAAATGTAGAATCAGTTTTTCACCTTTTTGTTATCCAGGTAGAAAAGCCAGAGTCTTTGCTCAATTTTTTAAAAAAAGAAGGGATTATTGCAGGAGTTCATTATCCTTTGCCAGTTCATCTGCATCCAGCTTATGAGAATCGAATTTTGACAGCACAAGATATGAGTGTTACTAAAAGTCTAGTAAAAAAAATTATCTCTCTGCCAATGTATCCTGAATTATCAAATAGTGATGCTAAAAAAGTAGTCGATGCTTTAAAGGGATTTTATAACCAATTAGATGGATGATTAAAGTTAAGAGTACTCCTTTAGTGGGCTTTGATATCATAGAGCCAAATTGTTACAATGATGATAGAGGTTTCTTCTTAGAAACATATCAAGAGGAAATTTATCAAGCTGCAGGAATTACGGACAAATTTGTTCAAGATAATCAATCTAGATCAATTAAAGGTGTTATCAGGGGAATGCATTTTCAAGTTAATAGGCCTCAAGCACAAATTATTACAGTAATAAGGGGCTCAGTTTTTGATGTTGGTGTTGACTTACGCCAAAACTCTCCAACATTTGGAAGGTGGCATGGAGTTGAACTAAGTGATTCTGGACAAAGACAAATATATACAGCACCTGGCATAGCCCATGGCTTTTGTGTTCTTAGTGAATATGCAGATTTGCATTATAAAGTAAGCAGATTTTATGATCCTCAAGATGAAAGTGGTTTAATTTGGAATGATTTTGATGTTAAGATTAATTGGCCAATCAGTAATCCAATTGTTCATTTAAGGGATAACTCGTATAAGTCATTAGATAAATTAGTTAAGAATCAACAGTTACCGAAAATTCCATCAACAGAGTTAAAATAACCAGTATGTATGAACTTAGTAACGAGTTAGATAATAAAGTTATTTCCATAACTGGAGCAAGTGGATATATTGGAACTGCTTTAATAAGAGAGTTAGAGGGTTACTCTGTAAATAAAATTATACGTATTAGTAGAAAAAAACTTATACCAAAAGATAATATTGAGGACTGGGTTCTTGATTTGAACGAAAAAAGTAGTTGGATAAAAATAGTTAGTAAATCAGATATTATTATTCATTTATCAGATAATACTAGTATTTCAGTAGCAGAAAATAATCCTAAAAATAGTTTAATTTCTTCAGTTCTGCCAATTATTAATCTAATAAATGCTGCTAAAGAATTATCTTTTAAGCCAAGAGTAGTTTTTGCGTCTACAGCTACAATTTATGGCCTAACTGAAGAATTCCCTGTTGTAGAAACTCATATTTCAGCTCCTATCACCTACTATGATTTACATAAGTTTTTTGCGGAGCAACAATTGAAAATGGCTAGTAAAGATAATTTAATTGATGCAATCTCTTTAAGATTAGCAAATGTATATGGTCCAAGTGTAAATGAAAGTTCGGCGCATGATAGGGGCATTCTTAGTAAAGTAACAAGGATGAGTTTTGAAAATAAAAATCCTCAAGTTTATGGAAAAGGAAATTATATTAGAGACTATGTTTATATCGATGATGTTGTAAGTGCCTTTTTGTATGCAAGTATTGTTGATTATGATGAAATTCGCACAAACTCTGAAGTTATGTTCAATGTGGCAAGTGGAAGAGGGGTTTCACTTAAAAGTGTTTTTAGTTTGATTTCTATTGAAGTGGAAAAAATAACAGGTATTAAGCTAGAGGTAAAGAATGTTCCATGGCCAAATGAAGTTAATGAGATTGAAAAAAGAAATTTTATTGGTTCAGCCAAACGATTAAAATTGTTGACAGGCTGGACTCCTAAAACCTCTATAGAAGATGGAATTTGTTCTCTAGTCAGTCATTATGGAAAGGAATATATTTAATGAAATTAGTTAAATTTTTAGAGTTTCCAATTTTTGAAGAAGATAATGGTGAGCTAGTTGTGTTTGAAGAAAGTACTTCTGAAATTCCATTTTCAATTAAAAGAGTTTTTAATGTTAGATCTGAAAAAGGCAGTATTAGAGGAAGTCATTCGCATCGCCTATGTTCGCAAATCTTAATATGCTCAAATGGCTCTATAGAAGTAACTTGTGATGATTCAATTAATAAAGAGATTTATATACTAGATAAGCCTAGTTATGGACTATTAGTTTCACCAGGGGTTTGGGCAGAGCAAAAATACATAGAGCACAATACAACCATGACCGTAATATGTGATCGTCCATATGAAAGTGAGGATTACATATCTGATTATGGTGACTTTATAGTTTTTGCAAATACTTTAAAATAGAAATTAGGAGAAAAATTGAAAATTATAGTTACTGGAGCTATTGGGCATATTGGCTCTTATATTATTCGTGATTTAGGAAAAAACTTTCCTGGGGCTGATATCATAATGATAGACAATATGATGACGCAACGCTTTCCCTCTTTATTTAACCTTCCGTCAAATGCAAAATATCACTTCATTGAAGGCGATGTAAGTCAAATGGATTTAAAGTCGGTTTTTGTTGGCGCAAATGTTGTAATTCATCTGGCAGCAATTACTGATGCTGCAGGAAGTATTGACAAAGCAGAAGAGTTAGAAGCTAATAATTATCAGTCAACACTAAGAGTTGCTAAAGCATGTATTGAAGTTGGTGCACGTCTAATTGCTCTCTCATCAACTAGTGTTTATGGCACTCAAAAAGACCAAGTTGATGAAAACTGCTCAGAAATTGATCTTCAGCCACAAAGTCCATATGCAACAACAAAACTTAAAGAAGAAGAATTAATTACAAATTTAGTCAATAAAGAAGGTTTAAAGGCAATTCATTG